>SDBT01002399.1_pt1 | contig 33116 bp, 24 predicted proteins | sample 2277101 | NCBI WGS metagenome assembly SDBT01 (sample SAMN10404973, study PRJNA504765) | marine sediment metagenome | isolation source: marine sediment core GS10_PC15, 103 cmbsf | place: Arctic Ocean: Southern Knipovich Ridge | collected 2010
CTTTATGTAACGGATGATCCCGACTTAAATGTTTTTGTCGATTTATTCAGTGATTATCCAGTTCGACATGCCCAAATATTATTTAGGCCGGGAAATGTTATCTTAAAGGGAAGTCAAGGGTCTGGTAAGAGCATGCTCCTTAATTTATTCCGTCCCGAAATTCGCATAGCTTATAAAAACAGTGGGATAGAATTTCCGGTGCCCAAAAATTTTTATCGTTTCATCGGGGCAGGAATCAATTTGACCAGAAGCGGGGCATTGAATATAGGGCAACGTGCTATAGTTGAAACCATTGAAAAGGAAGAAGGAGAATTTCCATTCTATTTTGCTGATTTTCTAAACTATTATATAGTTCGTGATATTTTAAATACTGTTGAAACACAGGAGAAACAGCCGGAAGTTTTCGAAATTCAAATAGACCGGTCCAGATTTGACCAATTTGCAAGTGAAGTTTCAAAAGATGCTTGTTGGTTTGGGGCACTTGATGGTTGTAATTCTTTTAATGACCTATGCAAAAGGATAGAATCTCGAATAGTTGCCTATAGACAGTTTCATAACAACAGAACTTTTAATTTACCAGAGGAGTTTTTCTTAACAAAGACAGATATTGGTGAACCGATCGCAATAGTGGCCGAATATCTTAAAACTTTAGGAGTGGTACCAAGGGAGATACCGTTTTTTATAAGAATTGACCAAATTGAACGGCTCTATCGCAGTGATATTATTCGGCCCTCTTTAGGAAAGCAATTTCGAAGGGTAATAAACAAGGCGATAGGCAAAAGAGATCATCGCGTTTCTTACAGGGTTGGAACCCGTAGATATGCTTGGGAAGATGATTTATTTATGTTTGGAACAGACGATAAACTAGAACAACTCAGAGATTACAGGATTAGTGATATTGACTTTATTTTTCGTAGGCAGGAGGACACGAAAACATGGATATTTCCACAATTTATAGAAGATGTCTTTAGAAAAAGACTTTTTCTTGCAAATTATAAAAAACATAACATTAAAAAAGATTTTCTATCAAAGGTTTTTGGACCATCTCCAGACCCACAAGAAGCCGCTAAACAATATACATGTAATTCCTCCACGGATAAGATATTAAAGATTGATGATAGTTGGCCTCCTAATTGGAGAGAATTCTTAAAAAACCTCTTTAATGAAGATCCTTTGGAAGCAATTCTTGCCTCAGCTTGGGTTAGACAAAAAGGTATTTCCGGGAAATCAGGGGCTCGTCTTAAGAGCCCACCTCCCCTAAATAAACCATGGAACAAAACATATTGGAAAAAAGAGAGGGTACGCCAAGCCCTGATGCAAATCGCTAAAAGGGCACAACAACGAATGAAATGGTCCGGGAAAGATCAAATAACTGCCTTAAGTTCCGGCAACATAAGTATCTTTCTATCAATTTGCTATGAAATATGGGAATCATTTCTGAGATTCAATCGGGAGAAGAAGGAAAGAGAACGCTGTGATCCTGTATCCGGAAGTTCACCCATTAATCCTGACATTCAAGCAGTTGGCATCCACACAGCTAGCACACAATGGTATGATAAAATTACCGAACAACCAAAAGGTGATGATAGACAGAGATTTATAAATGTTCTTGGCAAAACTTTTAGGATATGGCTCCTTAATGATGATGCCATGTCATATCCTGGTCATAATGGATTTTCAATCACAATTGACAACCTTAAAAAGTATCCAAGTCTTGCCGAGTTTCTTGAAGGTACTGTTGATTATAGTAATCTTTACGATTCTCCTCACACAACAAAGAAAAAAAATCGTCTTCAACGAAAAAAATGGTATCTTAACCCGATTCTTTCACCGTATTTCCAGATTCCTGAAGCACATCAAAAAGAACCATATTATTTAGAAAACATGGAAGATTTAATGCTCTGGCTCAAGAAGGCAAATATATATATCGAAGGTTTACCTGAGGTTTCAAAAAAGAGAAGAAAAGTTGCTACTAAAAAAAATAAACAGAATAAACAACCTTCACTTTTTGATTACATAGGGGAAGATTAGCTCGATGACTTTATCATCTGTGTATACTTATAGACCTTGGGGAATTTTGGATTGGGTGTTAAAACGCAGTCCGTCTATTAACTGGAGTTTAATAAGCTGCTTTGGAACAGAAGGTCGTTCACTTGCAGTTTTACAACAATTACTCGAGAGTCATATTTTAGCTGAGGCATTACTGTATAGAGTGACTGATAAACCTTCACGTTATAACGAATTAGTAAAACAGAGAATAGAAGAAAGGTATACCGAGTTAACACGATTAGGAGTAAGTCCGGATATTGTTCAGCAACATGAGATTTCAGAAACTCATGATGAAATTTTGCAACCATTGGAAACTTTTATTAATTCAGGCCAATCAAATTTGATTTTGGATGTAACATGTTTTCCTAAGCGTTTCTTTTTCCCGATTTTAAAAAGACTTTTGGATTACTGTGAGATAAATAATATCATGGTGACTTATACAAGACCGGATCACTATACACCTGGAAAGCTTGCTGAAAATTTTGACGACTGGACTCATTTACCAATGTTTACAGGGTCTTATAGCCAAGAACAGGCAAAAATGCTGATAGTGAATGTAGGCTTTGCACCATTGGGATTGAAACGTGAGTTAGGGCAAGGTGAGCGGGGACTACCTATTAAGCTTCTTTTTCCATTCCCTGCGCCAATGCGTTCGGTATATCGTGCATGGGGATTTGTTCAAAATCTTCAGAAACGTCGAACACACGAATCTTTTGATCTTTATAGAACTGATGCAAAAGATTTGCCAAGTGCATTCAATCGGCTAATTTCTCTAACAGATGGAGGCAAATTGCGAGTCGAATTGGCCCCCTTTGGTCCTAAGCCGATCTCAGTTGCTATGTGCATATTTGCGGTTTTGACCGAATCTGAAGTTTTCTATACTCAGCCGACTGTTTATCATCCGGATTATTCTAAAGGGGTATCGCAAGTTAATGGAATCACGGAAACATACGCCTACTGGATAAGATTAAATGGACGTAACCTCTATACCCTTTGAGCAAAGCTTCTTTTGTAGCATGCTGTGCATAAATACTAACGACGATTGATTCGCCTTTGGCGAATCGATCAAACGCACCGATTCTCATTATGCCAGACCAAAAACACCCCAATTTCCCCCCGTTTTTTCCTTGATTTTATTTAAAAATATGCTATAATACCCCTCTGTTCGCTTGCCCCTTAGGGGCCAGAAGGCGAACGAACCGCCAGAAGGCGAAGAAAACAGACATTTCAGTTCTCACATCTGTTAGCCACAGCGTGGCAAGGCTTAAAGGCCAGCCGGCCTAATCGAATTTAATCGTTTAAAACTATTCACTAAAAACTAACGACTAAGGACTAAATCATGACTCACCACCTTTTTTTAGCGAGGAGCTTTTTTCGGATACAAGGCTTAGCCAACAGCCAACCGGAGGCGTGCTCTTGCACATTGAGGATTGGCTGGCAGGCGTACAACGCAGTAGCCGGTAAAAGAAACCGCTAAAAAGTCAATCAAAATGAATATAATTATGCAAAACAAAGCCAATTTATGCCTTTTTTGGACCGTAAGGGGTGATTGTGAAGAAAAACAAACCCAATTCAAACCCAATTCAAACCCAATCAAACCCAATTCAAACCCAATTCAAACCCAATTTGTGTCGGCGCAAGCAGGTATCAAACCCAATTTCAAAGCTGTTTTTTCAATTTTTCGGCGTTTTTGATAAGCTCTTCTCTGCTCAACAGCCGCAGTTCTTTTAGTTCGAAAGTCCACTCGTAGGTATCGACGATTCGTTTTGGTGTGAGCAGGCCGGCAAAGAAATCAAACGGAAACTTATCGTACCACGGCCCTTTCAGCATGCGGTGCGTTTTCAGCGTCTGGAAGCCTTCTTTCTGCAAGCGCACGTTGTAATCGCCGTACCAGTTAAACCCCACCGTTACCGGCGATGTCCCTATTTCCTCATCATTCAATACCACTATCGCCCCTTGCGGCCGGGTATTGATTGTCAGCTTTCGCTCAACGCACCCGCTGACAAATATACCCCCAATTAGGATAACGACCAACGGCACCGATAAATTACGCTTCGCCATAATATTTGTCCTTAAATCATTTACCAGCGTCATTATAAGCAAAACCCGGCCCAGCAAAAGCCCAAAATTCGAATTATTTGTCCAAACCCTTGATAAAACCATCGATAAATAGTATATTCGCAGGCTCTGAATTACCGTTGTTTTGCGATTTACTAACAAAGGAAGCTATTTATGAAACTGCTTGAAAAGTACAAGCCGGAAGTTGCGACTTTTGTCAAGGTCTGCGGCAGACTGGCCGGCAATATGTATGTGACCGCTCACGGCGGCAATCTCGCATGGAAGCTGGACGACGACCTGGTCCTTATCACTCCGACCCAGATGAACAAAGGCGATATCGACCCCGGCGACGTGGTATTCATCAACCTTGCAGGCGATACCGTAGAGGGCAATCGCAAGCCGACCGGCGAAAAGCCGATGTACCTCAAATTCTTCGAGGACCGCCCCGACATCAAGTCAGTCATCCACTGCCATCCGCCGAACGTCTGCGCACAGGCGGTTATGAAGGAAAACTGGCTGATGCGCCCCCTCTATCCCGAAACCGTCACCGAGGTCGGGCCGGTGCCAATCGTCCCGTACGGCGAACCGCTCACCCAGGAACTTGCCCAGAATTTCGCGCCGTATCTGCAAAAGTACAACAGCTTCATTATGCAGAATCACGGCCTGGTGATAATGAGTCCGGGCGATATCGAATGGACGCTGCTGATCACAGAACTGCTCGAACTTTCCGCACAGTCGATACTGCTGGCTGTCACTGCCGGCGAGATTCACCAACTCGACCGGCAGGCTGTTGGGAACCTTGAAAACGTTATGAAAACACGCGACCTGCCGCTGTTCGGCGCGCCAGGTGTGAATAAATCGCTGGTGGATTTGTATTTCCCGGAATAATGGATAACTCGATAGCCATAAGAATTTGTATCAGCCACGAAAAGGCACAAAACGCATAAAAAATTAGCCACAGACGAATACTGATAAAAATAAAAAAAACAAAGAAAAAATCAGAATCAACTTGTGCCATAGGTATCTGTGGAATCAGTGGCAAAAAAAGAGTATAACGTACACAGGAAAATTTTAATGACTGACGTTCCGCCGATTCTATTATCGACTATTATTTGTGACAGGGTCATCTTCGACAAAATCTCCGGTATGCCCAGCGTTATAAATATCATCCAGAACGTCAATTCGCCCAAATACCCCGTGCGGTATCCGGCAATCGTTTTTTTCTGCGAGATGACCAACGGCCACGGCTTCACAGAGATAGAAATCAGACTCGTCGATGCCCAGCAGGATGACAAGGTAATATTTCAGCAGCAAGGCCGTGTAGAGTTCAAGGATGTCAGGCAGATAGTGACACTTGTATTGAACCTGCACGGCATTGTGTTTCCCGCCCCGGGCGAATATCGTTTCCAGTTGTTTGCCAACGAGCAATTACTCGGCGAAAGACGAGTGCTGTGCAGAAAAGTCAAACCCCGGCCGAAAGAAAGTCCCGGTTAAAATCCTCAACGATTCCGCCACAAATTTTGGGCCGAAGGCTCAAAATAGTTTTGAGTTCGAGTCGCGAAATACAAATTAGCAAAATCAATCAAACGCGGCAGGCCTTTGGGCTGAAACGGTAGACGGAGATTGGGTTTGATTGGGTTTGTTTTCCCGGCGTCTGCAAAGTTGTTCATCTTCATAATCCTTTGTTATAACAGAACTTATGTTCATTTGAGCGGTCAGCAAATTGGGTTTGTTTCGCATAATTTGTTATAATTGATTGATAAATTGGGCTGGATAGGTGGTTTGCGTAGTTCGTAGTTCACTTCGGCAAGGGCTTCGACTGAGCTCAGCCGAATGTCCTCAGTGTAAACTCCGCTCATATTTCTTATCTCGCGAAACATGGTTATTTACGAACGATTAAATTCGATTAGGCCCACTGGCCTTTAAGCCTTGCCACGCTGTGGCTAACAGATGTGAGAACTGAAATGTCTGTTTTCTTCGCCTTCTGGCGGTTTATGTTTACCTTCTGGTAAACACGCGGTTCACCCTGCAGTACGAGAGTACAGGATTAGTATTATACCAAATTTCAGATAAAAATCAAGGAAAAAATTTTGCCACAGAGGTCGCAGAGAATTAAAAAGTGAAAAGTAGAAAGTAAAAGCCACAGCGTAAAAGTTAAAAGTGTTTTTGCCACAGATGAACTCAGATTTTTTACTGATTTTTTGGCCTGGTAAAAATTCAATATGTTGCTGATGGTGAGCATGTCACATACGCGCTTTGCGTACGCAAAGCGCGTATAAGCATTTATAGGCAAGAGGATATAAGTAGAACTAAAAAAAGGTGGTTACCTATTACCTAATACCTAATACCTAAGGCATAAGGGTACAGGGGCACGAGTTTCGTAGGTGGGGTGCGATTTTTTGCGGGGGCCAGGTTGGATATTCCAAGAGTTTTTTTTTAGTCGGGATGAAGTTACCTGGTGTGTCTGGCAACTTGAACGAGACGAAGGATGAGCTCTGTCCTGCCATGGGCGCCAATTTTGGCGCAAATGTGAGTCAGATGTGTTCTTGCGGTGTTGTAAGTGATATTACACTTTTTTGCGATTTGGTTATTGTTTAGGCCTTGACAGATTAGTTTTGCTATCTGGGTTTGGCGTGGGGTCAGGTGAAAGCCCTTCTGGATATAATTCCATTTTTTTGAGTTGAACATAATAAGGTAATTATAGCAGCCCGAACGAAAAAGTGGTTGTTTTTTTTAATTTTTAACTGAAATCTGGTGTAAGAAGTAGGGGAGTAGTTGTTATCTTCGTTGGGGTGCAGCATCAAAGATGGCATACGCGCTTTGCGTACGCAAAGCGCGTATAAGCTTTTGTAAGCAAGAGGATATAAGTAGAACTGAAAAGAGGTGGGTTTAGGGTATAAAAGCAGCCGCAGGTTGCCCAAGTTAGCAAGAGAAATTCACAAAGAATTTGGTCGGAAATGAATTCGTTGCTGGTTGCTGGTATGTTGTGTCTCGTGATGCGTATTGCGGAAAAAACAAAAGACAATTAGCCACAGATGGACACTGATTTTCACAGGTTTAAGTTAGTATTGCGTGATGCATGATGGGTGATGCGAAATAAAAGTAGTGGAGTTGAAAGGCTATTTTGCCAAGTTAAAATAGTTTTGCACCTATGGCACAAGCGGACAGCTTTAATTCTTCTCGGTTTGTCAGATTAAATAGTGGCTACTAGACCTAAGAATAGAGGCAAATTAACTTCGCGAGCAAAATTATATTGTTTCTCCTTCTCACATTCCCAAAAGTTGCGAATGACATTTCTTAACTCATTGTCATCAATTTTCTGCACAATCTGGTTGGCGAGCGTTTCGACTCGGTCATCATCTTTCAAATTGCATTCAGAACTAAGTATAAATTGCAAGACTTCCTTGTGATTTTCCGATTCAAGCGATACTAGGGAGGTAAGTTTGTTAGTGAACTCCTCTCCATACATCTCTACTGCAAGTTTTTTCCCCTTCTTATTACAATATAAATCTATTGGAAATTCGTATGTTCTCATCGCAAGTTCGATACCTGCTTTAGTAGCAAATTTTTTCAGGTTATCACCGACCCATGAAGCAAAGCGGTGAAGTTCAAGGTTTAACTGCATTATCCTTACATGTTCAAGTTCATGACCCATAATAAAAGCAAAATAAGGCTCAAAGTCTTTACATTTTTTTGCAGTTATCTCAGGGAGATAGATGGCATAATCCCATTCCCTCCAAGCCTTAATATTGTAGTCTCCTATACATTTTCTATCGTATGCATTATTATCGCCACACGCGGGCGCAACATAATTCATATCAACCATGGGAAAGGCTACCCCCCTCGTCCTAGGGAAGCCATTTTCTCTATCAAGTATCAGCAGTAAGCGACAGTTCTCTTGAAAGTCGGCTTTTATAACAATTTGTTTTAATGTCGATTTATCAACTTTAAGCCTGTTGTCAAGCCTAACTACTGTTTTCTTCCATTCTACTTCTTCAACACTGGGGCTATCATTCATCATTTAATCCTACTTCTCTTTTTCTGTATAAGAAGTTGGCGTTGCTTCTTCAATGCTTCTTTGTTATATTTTTACGGTATACCTTTTCATTGGAAAAACCTGAATTTACGGTTGCTTGGAATTATTTGGTACCAGTGTTTTTTCTCTTTCCAAACGTTACCAACTACCATCTTATCTTTGTTTGAAATAAATACGATTATATAATCCACGAATAACCGTATTTTAAACCGCTGTACGATCGTTAGGTCTCTCCGTCGCCTTTGAGCATCAAGGAAAATCCCACTAATATCTTCTAGCAAAAGCGATGTGGTAAATCCTTTTAGTTTGTATTTACAAAGTCTTGGCAGTTTCTCTTTAATCGCCCTGCGAAACCGTTCTCGTTTTAGCTTCTCAGCTTCCATAGGTTGCTCTGGTATTCTGCCAACGTTTCCGTTCATTTCTGGGTGTGAACCTCCGCACATTAGCGTTACCTTTGAATCATTGTATATTTGCGAAGAGAACTGGTCTTGAGTCAGAGTTTGCGCGATATCGGAAATCCAAGAAGACATTTCTTCGATAAATTGTGTTCTCTGTTTTCTTTTCAAAGTCTCAATAACGGGCTGTGAGACTGTTAGAATGTAATAACGGTCTGTCGGCAACTTTCCTTGACATTGAACATTGATTTCTTCCACAACATCGTACGATTGATTAACATAAGTAATCTGCTTTTCGAAAGACTCGACGATTGTATGTTCGACAGCGATTCTGTGGGATCGCCCATTCTTTGAGATCAAAATGTAGTCAACATCTGAAGAGGTACTGTTCTGATCATCTGGTGACTTTTTCTTCTCATATTCTACACCTGTCATCTTAGCGAGAATTTCTATGAAGGCGCTGCAAGCATTTTTTTCATTAGGCTTTTTCATCTTCACTCTGCTTAAAATCCGCGTTCTCTGTGCCCTCGGCATTGTCGCGTTGATTTTTACTATTCTATAGGCCGGTTAGTTCGGCGATTACAGTTTCGAGGCCGGAGACTACTCTTGCAAGATGGCTGTAATTGATTTTGTCAGAGGTGTCATCAGGTTTATGGTAGTGGGGATAACGGAACAAAGCAGTGTCTGTTACCATAACGGCTGGATAGTTATACTGCCAGAATGACCAGTGGTCTGACCAGTCGACGCCTGGAATAATTTTGGGTATGGCCCCGCCTTGAGATGGGAATTTGCAATGCTCGCGAAAAGAGGCGATTACCGTGTGCAGCAGTTGGCGGCAGGAAAGGTTGCTGACAAAACCGATGAAATTGGCGGTTGACGGATATACAAGACTAAGAGGAAACGGGTATTTCTGGCTGTTGGGCTTTTGGCAATAGTATCCTATAGTCTCAAGGCTGAGCATTGCGATGATGTTCTCGTTTTTCGCTCGCGACCTTTTGGCATAAACCATGCTGCCCATCCGGTCAGTTTTGTAGAATGGCGGCTCTTCGTTTACAAAGAAGACGAAGCGCAGTGTGAGGGCGGGTTTTTTGCTGGAAAAACGACGGGCAAGGGCAAGGGTCGCCGCAACGCCTGAGGCGTTATCGTTGGCACCGGGGGTTCCGTAATAAGAATCGTAATGGGCGCCGATGACTATAATCCGCTCCGGGTGTTTTGTTGCGGCGATTTCGGCTTCGATATTCCAGCAGTCCCTGCCTATTACGTTGTAATTCTGTCGGTTGATTTCGTAGCCGGCCTTGATTAGAGATTTCTCAATAAAATCGGCTGCGGAAGTTAAATTGCGGTACTGCCAGACGTTTCTTTCGCCGATTTCGGCGGCAAGAGTCTCTACGTCACGGGCAAGTTCATCACGCAGTGATAATTGAGTCGCGGTCAGGGCAGGCAACTGCCCGGAGTGGCTTTTTCCCGGCATTTTTATCATAGCAAAATACGCCCCAAAGCAAAATATCACAAGAAATGCCGCTAACACAGCAAGTCTTATGACAGCGCCATGAGTTATAAATTTTATTTTAAATTTTCTTTTGTGGCGCTGGACCATCTTTAATTTACAATTTTCTATTTACGATTTACTATTTGGTCTGAGATTGCCGGCCTTCGATTAAACACAAATCTATTATATTAACAAGTCTACAGTAAACAAGGTTTTGTGGATATTTATTACGGTTCTGTTGAGTTTTTTTTGAGACGCCATTTAGCTTTATTTGACATTGATAACATTTTGCCGTATAAAGTGTTTATGCTAATTAAACGAGATCCGAAATTCGAGGCACTAAACAAATCAAATACTCTCATTTCAAATGACCAAAACATCAGGTTTAAGTAATGGCAGACAGTGATGACAAGGCAAGATTAATCAAGAAGCAGGATATTGTCCATATAGCGATTTTATCAGCAACTGCTCTTGTGATTGGTGTGTACTTAATCGCCACGACAGTTCTGATTTCCAAGGATGGTGTGTTTTATATTGGTCGCGCTCAACAATTTGCAAGAGACCCAATCAAAATCATAAAGGTATATGCCCCATGCTATCCTTTTCTTATTCTTTTAGCCCACAAGTTCGCAGCCTTGTTTGCTGATGATTCATCATTGTTTTCCTGGATATATTCTGCCCAAGCTGTAACGCTGTTATGCAGGATGCTTTCCCTGATACCGTTATACTTTATTGGGAAATTACTAGTAGGTGGCAGGCATAGTTTTTGGGCACTTCTTATTCTTGTAGTTTTACCTTATCCTGCCCGGTTTGGCAGTGACGTAATGAGGGAATGGCCGCATTTGCTTTTCCTGGCTTCAGGTTTTTTGCTCCTGCTTTTGGCCAGCAAATATGCAAAATGCTGGCCCTTTTTGATAATAGGATTAATTTCCGGAATGGGCTACCTGATCCGGATTGAGTGCGCACAGTTGATAATATACGGGGCGGTATGGCTTATTTGGAATTTTTTCAGCGTAAACAGGAAAATAGGCCGAGCAAAGTTGTTTTTGGCCATGGTTTTACTTGTTACAGGCTTTGCCGTATCCGGTGGCTGGCATATTGTACTAACCAGAGAGCTTCCGTCAAAAACAAAGGCGTTTATTAATATTTCTATGTGTCCGGAAGCGGTCGAATCTCCGGGTGGTATAAAGGAAAATGGTAAATTACCTGTGTATGCGGCAGGATCGGTTCCTGATAAATTTGTTTTTGGCAGTATTTTCCAGGGGTTTTTAAAGATCCTAAAGCGTGCAAATTCAACGTTGATGTACATTTTTCTTTTTCCATTGATAATAGGCGGATGGGTGAACTTCCGACGATATCGCCGGGGAGACGCTTCGGGATTTTTTGTAAAATTTTTTATGCTATCCAATGTTGTGATATTATTATTGCTGTATCGACATTATGGATACATTAGCAAGCGCCATGTTCTGCCACTGGTGACGATTACGATTTTTTACGTTCCTGTTGGACTGAAAGTTTTGGCGAGTTGGTTCGGGGGCATTTCTTTGCGAGGTATTCGAGGTGGCGGTGCAGCAGAAAAAAGTGAACGGTTTTGGTTTTGCGTTTTGCTCATTGCCGGAATGCTGAGTTGTATTCCTAAACTAATTCGGCCGATACGAGAAGACAAAAAAGAATATCTGGAAGTTTCAAGGTGGTTACGTGAGAATAGCGATGAAAAAGATATGCTTGTTGTGCCTGACCGACGAATAAGCTTTTATGCATTACGAGACAGTCAGACAGAGCACTTCTATCTGGCCAAATTGCCAGCGAACGTGAACTATATTGTGAAGATAAACAAGGGTGTTCCCGAGCAGATTCCGCCGGTGCGCAAAGGGATGATCGCATGCAGGGAGTATTCGAGGTCCTTTGTGAAAAAGGACAGGCATATCAGCTTTGTGGTTTATAAGCTGGTAAAACAATAAGCAGGAAGGCCTGGACTAATAGGCCGGTCTTTGAACAATGGTCTGTATGGTTTTGAGGATTATGAAAATGTCTAAGAATATAGAGGCGTGTTTAAGGTAATATAAATCATATTGAAACTTTTCTATATGCCCCTCAACAGTACCACCATAATCATAATTGACTTGTGACCATCCTGTAAGCCCCGGTTTTATGACAAATCTAAGGGAATAGAAAGGCATCTGCTTTTCTATAATATCCGCGAAGTGCCCTCTAATCGGACGCGGCCCAACAAAACTTATATCGCCTTTGCATATATTCAGGAGTTGAGGCAGTTCGTCAAGCCTTGTTTTTCTCAGGAATTTCCCAAACTTTGTGACTCGCATATCATCTCGTTCCGCCCATTGAGGGCCTTTTTTTTTCTCGGCATCAACGACCATAGTCCTGAATTTGATAAGCTTGAATGTTTTTTCCTGAAAGCCCAATCGCTTCTGTGTAAAAAACACCGGCCCTTTTGATGTGAGTTTTACAAGGATCATAACTGTTATAAACAGAGGTAATGCAATAATTAATATGAACAATGCGCCGCACAAATCCCCAAATCTTTTAATGTTTTTTGAGAATTGTTTTACAAAAATGTCAATATTCAGATAGGGAATACTATCACCCTCCAGATAATGTTTTATTGCAACCTTTCTGGCAACCATCTCGTAAAAGTACGCGCTGTCATATATTTCAATACCTGAGAATCGTTCTTTATACAATTCCTTCGAAACACCTAAAGACAGGTTTACATTCATTGCGATAACGATGACGTTTACTTTTCTCTCACGAATTATTCTTCTCAGTTGCTTGTATAAACCAATTACCTTTAGACCTTTTGGGTTTTCGTTGCTGTTTGAATCATCATCAGAAAGAAGTCCGACTATTTTGTAATCGCGATGCTTTATTTCATCCAGTATCTCCTGTGTGATGGGGTCCGCTCCAACAAATAGAACTTTTTGCTTGATAAAACGCTGGGAAGTTAATAGTAGTTTTCTGCACATTGACCGCCAGAAATAAAGCAAAAATACCGCGATATTAAACAGCATGAAAATATACACCATGGATGTCTGGTTAATTTGCAACACTTTTGCCATGCTGAACATAAAACAAAATGCCAAGACCGAGACAACCAACATTGAGACAAAAGTTCGCAGCTTTTCCCGCCTCTTAATCTCATAGACTTCAAATATGTAGGAGAACAAAATGTACACTATCAAAGAAATGTACAGAGTGTAGGATTTAAGTGGCCGTGAAATATCCCTCAGGACGCCATGTCTTACCAGAAAGGCATGAAGGAAAACAAGAAACGAAATGACTGCGGCCATTATTATAACATCGCCAAGAAAGACCAGAAACTTCCTTTTATTATTTGGGGTTTTCAGTAGACGAATCATATACCAGCCATATTGCAAATCAAATCATCATACTTCTTACAAATATCATCCTTACCGAAATGAATCTCCGCATATTTTCGGCCTTCCCGCCCCATAGTATCGCACTTGTCCTTATTTGTTGCAAGCTTTGTTATCTGCTCTGCCAGAAGTTCAGGGTTGCTGGAAGAGACATTTACCCCACAACCTGCAACTCTAACAATACGGGCCAGCTCACTATTGTAATCTGTAACAGCAATAACAGGTCTCGAACTTGCCATTATATTATATAGTTTAGACGGCACGGAATATGAAGCAAACTTTTGGTCGAGTGAAACAAGGCACACATCCGCAGATGCAAGAACATAAGGAAACATATCCGCTGGTTGGAAGGGCAGAAACTGTATATTTGCAAGTTTCTCTAATTCAACTCTCCGCCTAAACTTTTCCCTAAATTCGCCTCTGTCAATAAAAACAAATTTAATATCCTCATTATTGCGCAGAAGTTTTGCCGATTCAAATATGGTTTCTATCCCATATCGATAGCTGATACTTCCCGGCATCAGGACAACGAATTTCGAATCCAGTCCCATTTTTTCAGACAGAGGATTGGTCTTGGGCAAAGGCCGCACCATCTCCAAATCCGCAAAGTGAGATATTAGCCGAACCTTCTCTTTGGATACCCCTTTTCCAATAATGTTATCCGCCATAGCTGATGAGAGCACACAGATTCTGCATGCCTTATTATAAATAAACAGTTCTATTTTTTTTAGAAACTTAAATAACAATCCTTTTTTCAAAATCTTCAAATCAAAAAGTATATCTGGATAAATATCCTGCAGGCAATAAATATATCTGCACTTTTTAATTTTGCTGATAATATAGGAATTCAATCCGACAAAAATGGGGGGGTGTGATACACATAAAATCACATCATGCTTTTTAATGAAAAAGGCAGCAATTAGGGAATTTAGTATAAAAAACGCAAAATTAAAAACTCTTAGACCGACTCCTAAAAACTTGAGAAATCGATGGGAAGGGACAAAAACTCTGATAACTTTAATTTCATTCCAATACTCTATACAAAAAATTTTACCCTTATAAGCCGGCCATGATTCAGAGCGACCCTTAAGGAAGTACGGTATTGAAGTCAGAATTGTAATTCGATGACCTTGTTGCTTAAGATATTTTAATATGGCACCATAAATCGATTGTACAGAACCTTCAAAAGGATACCAGTTCATTGTATAAAAGAGGATACGCATAAGCCGGTACTATGAGTAAGTAATTTGATTTTCAGTCAAAACACTTATCGGCTGTCTGAGAGGTGCTGGTATAGGCGTCTGTGCTGCTGGACTATCCCGCCGATAGAGAAGATTTTTTCAGCCCGTTGGCGAGCTGTGCTCGTCATACTTTTGATTCTCGATTCGGGCATTTCGAGCAATTCGAGCACCGCTTCTGCAATGGCGCCAGGCTGTCGCGGCGTAACTAACATACCAGTCTGACGATGAAGTATCTGTTCCGAAACCGCGCCCACATTGGTTGCGACCACTGGCACCTTCATGGCCATTGCCTCCAAGACCACATTGGGACATGCCTCGGTGATTGAGGAAAGAACGAATACATCAAGCACAGATAATATTTCCGGGATGTCTTTTCTAAAGCCCGTAAACAAGACCTCATCATGCAAGCCGTATTTGTTAATAAGATTTTGCAGCTTGGCCCAATAGTTTTGTTGTGTATTCAATTTTGCGCCAACTATCAGGAATTTGACGTTATTTATTTTGTTTTTAATAGTCTTTGCTGATTCGATAAAGTATTCATAACCTTTCGCTCTATTAATATTACCAACAGCACCTATGATGAGATTATCAGCAGGAATATTGAATTCCGTCTTAATGATTTCTCTGTCCTGGACATCAACCAACTCCGGGGTGAATTTATTAAGATCAACCGGGGTATAAAGAATAGTCGATTTAGTCCAAAATCTATTATTATCCTTAAAATAATACTTCCCTATTTTCTCGCCTTCTATAGTAATCTTATCAGAAAATAATTTGACTATCGGCAAGAACGACTTCCTTATTATCCAGGGGGTTAAAGTGTCATTAAGATGCCATACCACCTTGACCCCGCTTAACTTTGCAGCTAATGCAGGCAGAATATTTGTTACGCCATTTACGTGAACTATGTTGATTTTTTCTGATTTTATAATTTTATAGATTTTGTAAAGGTTAAAAGGGGATAAGAAGAAGAACAGAAGCAGGTTTACCACTGTTGATTGACGCGTTATACACTGTGTATGTCTTACCAAAAAAGACTTGAAGCTTTTGACAGGGATGTTACCTTTTAATCGCTCATTGAACAAGAATACTGTTTCAATATTATGTTCTTTTAATTTTTCAGCTACAGAAGAAGTTCTTCTCTGTGGTCCGCCAAACCTGTTATCCAGAAAACAATTCAAAACTTTTAATTGCATGCCTTTTTCCTATTTTTAAGGCCGCGGTAGAATTCCTCGTATTTCTCGGCCATTTTACAAATGTCATATTTCCTTTTGGCCTTGTCCTGTGCGTTCAGACCACATTTCTTTGCAAACTGCGGTTCTTTGATAAATTTCAGCACAGCGTTCGCCAAAGCTTGTGAGTCCCCCGGGCGAACCAGCAAGCCGGTTTTATTGTCTTCTATCAACTCCTTATTCGCCGAGATCGAAGTCGTAACTATCGGCATTCCTGAGGCCATTGCCTCAAGAATCACGTTTGAACAACCTTCAGACAATGTCGGCAAGACGAAAATATCACTAACAAAAAATAATTCCTTTACACTCTTTACCTCCCCCAGAAACTTGACCGTTTCGCCAAGACCTAAATCCGTTATATCCTTTTTTAACTGTTTTTCCAGCGGGCCTTTACCCGCTATCAAAAAAATCGCTCTTACCCCGCCCCTGACCAAAACAGATGCTGCCTGCACAAAAAACTCAATGCCTTTAAGCTTATCCAGACGCCCGACAGTGGAAATCACGGAGACACCTTTATCCTCTATTCCTAAGTTTTTGAAAATATGCGATCTGTCGTAACCAAGTGTGTCGCTGTTTATAATTACACTGTTATTAATTTTCCTGATCTTATTCGACTTTACCGTGAGAAAATTCACGCAGTTTTCTTTAACCGCTTCAGAATTGACAGTAACAAAATCGGCAAGCAGCTTAAAGCTTAAAAAATCCGCAACATAGAATTTGTTCAGATAATTATGATGTAAGCCACGCAAAGAGGCAATAATCGCAGCCTTGCTGAACAATTTTGCTGACAAACATCCCCAAAAATTCGCCGTCGGCAAAAACGTGTGGATTATATCCGGCCTTTCCTGCTTATACAGGCGTCTTAATTCAAATAACTTCAAGAGATTATACCTGCCGGAATCCTTTAGCTTTACAACTCTTATTGCCTGCGTATCGGAATATGTTTCTGTAAGCAGCCTGCTGCGATCGCTTAATAAGACAACCGCAACATCAAAAAGTCTTTTATCAAGATTAATGGATAGTTGTATAAGCTGCCTCTCGGCACCTCCATAATCCAATGTGGGTATAATATATAGGATTTTTATTTTATCAAACGGATTTGGCATTGTGCAGATCGGTTCCAACGGTTTTTTTAAAGAAGGCCAATAAGAGCAATCCAAAGATCACCGGCGCTAAGACAGCCGGTATGAACGCGAGCATGCTTGAGAAAGACTGTGATACTGCCTTCAAGCATATCACAGGCATTAATATAATATAAGTAATCAAAACACCTCTGTTGTCGCCATTATTCAGGAACCACCCGTATAACCGACACAATATCATTCCCAAGACAAGCATCCCTAATACAATCCCCCAATATCCGAAATTCATATATAAGCATCCTAACAGACTTGCACCATAACTTACTCCTGTCTCGTGAACCCCCGGGTAAAAATAACGAGTAAAATAAACCCCCGTCCCTAACTTCGGCTTATTGGCCCACAAAAAGCTTGGGATATATATGGTGACTACCGATAAATAATCAACACCATATGTCTTTGGTATTTCGCTGTCTAATACCATCATAAAGCCTTCCGTGCCACAAAAACTGCGCATTAACTGGTGAGAAAAACCGTTAAATGATGGAAATAGTTCACTCATCGCGAACATATCGGACAACCTGCCACTCCTCCTGACGTTCACAAAGCCCAGAGTAAAAACAAGAAATATTGTAGCCAGGGCAACTACATACCTCATTTTTATTTTTTTAACCCAATAGTGATAAAGCATTATAATGGCGAAAAAGAAGATAAAAAAGTCTCCCCTGGAACCTAAAAATAAAACTGGCAAAATTAACAATATCGCAAGAACCACTCTGCCGGCCTTGCTGTAGAGTCTTATTTTACGCCTGACTCTGTCTGTGCACCACATTAATATGCCGACAGGGTAATAAAACGTTGCCAGCATATAAATGCCCACGCCTCTCAGCCACAAGCCCCTGTTATATAAAGTAAAATTGCCAGATATTTTTTTAAGCATGATACCCGAGATTCCAAGAACACCAAATAAGATAAGGATAGCCGATACTGTCGTTACATCTGTCTTTCTCCATCTCATGTTGAATATACCATTGCTGCTGTGACGCACTACCGCCCTCAATGGAGAAAGTATAAAGTAACCTGCGTAAAAAGACAATATAGCGATATTCGAGAAACATATTGCCCTCGAGATCATAAAATCGCTCGTATCAACATTGGGCCAAAACGTACCATTGAGCAGAATGTCTATGAACTTGAAAAAATAAAAGATCGCATACAGTGCTATGAAGAGATTGATAGGCTCAAAGATATCTTTTTTTCTAATAAAGTTGATAACAGGAAAAAGAATTACTAAAACACCTGATAAAGCCAACTCAAAGTAAACATAAGATATATCCGGGCCGTACAGTATATTTTCAGACCAAAAACCCGCGAGAAGGAATAAGCAAAAAACGGTAAGTACCAAACATATTTTCTTTACCATTTGCTCGTGTTTTGCAGAATTAATTGTTAAAGCATCCATTCCGTTACACATAGCTAATCAATATAACCCAACCGGGCAAGTTGCCTTTTTATTTCTTCGTCATCTGACTTCCCAGCCTGGTTTTGAAAATTCTTTACAGCTTTGTTATCGTAGTCCCTAAAAACAACAGGACAAGAATCCACAAACCGGTCTTTGAAAATTTCAGTACATACCTTGCCATCTAAATCTGATGGTATTGGCGTTTGCATGCTATAAAGCAGGATTGGCATGAAGTCTTCTATCCTAATGCTATCGACTTTGCAGTTCTTCTTAAAGCCTGGGCCCTTCGCAATGAAAACGCCATTTTCACTGTGTATGCCGGACAAAAATGGGTTGTCGTGCGGCCCTATAGGCTGATCATTGAATTTATAGCCAGCAAGTGCATACCCCTTTGCGGGCCTCAAAACGATATCTGGAGCACTGTCCTTAAAGACACCATCATAGAAGTGCTTTCGCTGCGCCACATGCTTGAAAACCTTTTCACCATTCTCAGGATTCACCATATCACTGAATATTTTGATTATACTGCCAACTGTTTTTTCATAATCATCCGGCGACACGCTACCGTCTTGAAACTTTCCGGCAAGATTTATGTAAATTGCCTCTTCACTATTGGCTCTGAAATATGCTTTAGTCTCAGCCCAGTCGATGCTCAGATTTTCCTTGAGTAAAGTTTTGTGGAGATGTTCTCTTAATTCCTTTTTAATTTTCCTGCGCAGGCCCAGCACATCTAATCTTTTCAGTACCGTCTTTATCATTCTTGGATTTAACAGCCAAGCTTTTAGACTCAGCCGAGGATGTTTTATTTTTATATACCCCGCTTGTTCGAGGATATTAGGTATACGAATGTCATAATTTGCCGGTCCGAAGCCGTGGTCAGAAACAATATAGACCGAATCATTTTTGCCGACCTGCTCCAGGTATTGACCTAAAATGCCATCGAGAATATTGAAGAACTGCTCGATTTTTTCCGATATTTTGCTATCTTTGTGATATCTTTTAGACCCAGAATCAATAAATTTCCAAAAATAATGCTGTAAGAGGTCAACTACAGAGAAAACCGTAACAAAACAGTCCCATTGGTATTTTCCCATCAGGTACAAGTCCATTTCCTTTTTCCACTCCAGCGACACTATGAGTTGGTCAAGAAAAGCTGCCGAGACATCAATACCGTCAGTAAGAGTTTTGTAAAAATGGTTGGGAAAAATCTCAGTCAGCTCTTTAATTATACCGTCTGGATAACCTAATACGCCCCTCTTGCCCCTGGTCATCATGCCGGATATCATAATGCCATCCAGTTTCTCGACAGGATCTGTCAGCGGCATGTCAATGATACAGCTTTTTTTCCCGTTTAGATTTAAGATGTTCCAGAAAGCATAACTTTTTATATTGGCCGCGTTGTTTCTCCTGATCTTTTTCATATCCAGCGATTCGTCCGGAGGCATGAAAAAGCCGAAGACGCCATGATTGCCGGGACTTTTACCTGTCCGAAATGACGTCCACGCTGGTGCCGTTATCGGCGGAACCGTCGACATAAAATCTGCCCTGACACCGGCTTGTATAAGTTCCTCAAGATTAGGCATTATTCCCTTTTTCAGCATCTGGTCGAGGACGTTAAATGAGCCGCCGTCCCATCCAATGACCAATGCCTTTGTGCATACATTTTCAGAATCCATTCAACTTAACTCCTAATCCAGAAATTGCCTGCACCACAACTCTAACATAAGTATTGTCCACAGTTCTCTTGCATAATTACACTTTTTTGCAGACGTCGCTTTCAACATTCGCTCAACTGTTTTGTGGTTTAAAATACCACGTCGTTTAACACAAGGATCCAACAAAATCTCACGAGTGAATTCAGTTAATTCTTTTTGCATCCAGAGGTTCAGCGGGATACCAAAACCCTGTTTCCTGCGATCTATAACACTCTGCGGCAGAAAATCACGAAACGCGTTTTTCATAATGTGTTTCGTGGTGTTACCCTGTACCTTCGTCGCCGCTGGAATGGATGCCGCCAACTCGACAAGCCTGTGGTCAAGAAGTGGAACCCTGACTTCAAGCGAGTTGGCCATGCTCATTCTATCGACCTTTGTCAGAATATCGTTCACCAGATAGTTTTCAATGTCGAGCATCAGAACATCTTCCAGTAAGTCTGTGTTCTTTGATTTCAAATCTTTTTTAAAACTCACCGTATTGTGCAGATTCACCTGCTCTTGAATATCCCGATGTAAAATCTTTTTCTTCAAATTTATATTAACCACATTATCGAGATTAACAACTCGCATCAAGCCTGTTGATTTGAGCATATCGTTTAACTTGTACATCTTCTTTCTAAAATTGTTGTCCGGCATACATGCTAAAACAGGCCCAAGTGCCTTCATAAGAGTATATTCAGCAGCACTTCTGATAAACTTACTTTGCTGGAGGTATCGGCTGTACCTCCTGGCAAAAAGATACCTCCGAGGATATCCGCCGAAGTTTTCGTCGCCGCCGTCGCCAGAAAGCGCCACTGTTATGTTCTGCCTGGCAAGTTCGGATACCAGATAGGTCGGCACCATGGAATGGTCCGCAAACGGCTCGTCCATAAACCATATAAGTTTTGGAAGAAGTTCAAGAAGCCTTTCGGTCTTTAACTTCTTCTCGTGATGCTCGGTGGCATACATTTTCGAAACAATTCTGGCGTGCTCAAGTTCACTTGCGTATTCCTGAGAGTCAAAACCGATGCAAAACGTTTTCGCAGCACACTCAGAACCGTTATTCATCAGTGCGACAATTGTCGAAGAATCGATCCCACCGGAAAGAAATGCTCCCAGAGGAACATCGCTTATCATCCTCTTCTTCACCGAGTCGGCAAGTACCGCCCTTATCTGTTCCTCATATTGTTTTGGTTCCGGGTTTTGTAACCTGCCGGAAAAATCTCGAACACTCCAATATCGCTTGCAGGTTAAACCATCTTCCCTGAGAATCAGATAGTGCCCGGGCAGTAATTTCTTAATCCCTCTGAAAATTGTTTTTGGTGCAGGGACAAACTGCCATGAAAGATAGTCACTTATGCTTTGATAATCAAGGTTTTTTGGTATTTCTTTGACCTGCAAGAGAGCTTTAAGTTCGGATGCGAAGATAAAACTATTGCCATCATGATAATAGTACAGTGGTTTTATTCCGATGCGGTCACGCGCAAGAAACATTTCCTTTTTCCCGGCGTCCCACAAACCAAAAGCAAACATGCCATTAAATTTATCTAAGCAATTCGTACCCCATTGCTCATAAGCATGTATAATGACCTCTGTGTCGCTTTTGGTTCTGAATTTATGGCCTTGGCAAGTAAGCTCGTTCTTAAGCTCTGCAAAATTGTATATCTCCCCATTATAGGTCAACCAGATTCGCCCGTCCTCATTTGACATCGGCTGTTTTGCATTTGCGGAAAGGTCGATGATACTGAGACGTCGATGACCGAGACCAATATAAATCGTCTTGCCTGAAAGCTTCCCTGAAGAAAGAAACGTACCCTCATCATCTGGGCCACGATGAACCAGCACACTTTTCATCGCCTCGATCTCATCTGCCAGCACAGGCCGGTCAGTTCTTATAATTCCGCAAATTCCACACATACGTTTGGCTATCTTTTAACGGATATATATGCCGAATCCACAGCATAACTCAAGTCTATCCCGATCACTTCCGCTCCCCATTTTTCAACTACATCCATGAATCGGCCCATTCCACAACCTATATCAAGAACAGTTTTTCCCTTTACATCTTCCAGCCTCAATCCGGTTTTCCTGAAAAAGTCAGCTTCTGATACATTCGAAGTATCTGTGTCAAGCTGGGTCTTATTGTGAATCTTCCATTCAAGACTAAAACTTTTCACGTAGCTGTCATCTGTAACAAATCTCGGTATCCCCTTATACACAGGATACTAATTGCCACAACCACAAACGAGCTAGCCCTCTCGAATTTCGTCGCATGAAACCTGCTCGTCAAGTTTAAGACTGCCATTGCAATCCGGACATCTGAGAAATTCAAGTAGTCGTTTTTTCATAATAGTTGGCTAAAAATACGTATTCATAAATTAATGCGTCATTTTTCTTGCTATCACAATGTAGGAGGAGCCGCACAGATGTGCACAAATAGGGTTGGTCAATTTCTCAAGGATAATGGTTAATCTATTAACAATGTAGTTATAGAGCCTATATAGTTTTCCTAAAATTATGGTTTTTTCTGAGAAATTCAATCCCAAGGTTAGTAATCCTAATTTTCCCGAATAAATTATTTCCATGCCCAAGTCTCGGTGGAAGGACATCAGTTGGGCCAGAGTCATAATTTTGTGCAACTGGTAAATGTCCTTGCTAATAAACGACTGCATAGCGCCCTGGATACCGGTTAGATTGGGTATCACGGTAATCATAATTCCATTTTTTTTAATGGTTTTGAAAAACTTGGCAACTATTCCACGCGGGTTTTTAAAGTGCTCAATGACACCAAAGGAAGCACAAATATCATAGTCGTCAGCAAACTCTCCATTGAGTTCGGTGAAATTCTTATGCACAACACATCCATTGGCTGAGAAATTTTGCAACTGCTCTTCAGCAAGATCACATCCTAACTTAGAATAGTCTACACCTTTAACCTCGCAACCGAACTTAACGTTGAAGTATGGCAGCCAAAAAGAGTCGCCGCATCCATATTCGATGAACTTTAGCCCATGTTTAGAGGGAAGTTTTTTCGCGAAAATGTTGTCCAATTGATAATATATAAGGTTTTTTTTCAAAATGCGGTCAATGCAGCCCGTTTTTTTTGTCAAAACAGGTCTCTTTTTCCCTGCATAAATATCTTCCCAATAATCTTTTTTTGTTAGAGAATTTTCTTTTGGCATACTCGCTCAGTCTTAGTTTATAATTTTTTTCCCACCATTCCCACAGGTGGTTCGGACATATGAATAACTTCAAGACCATTAGATTTGAACCATTCGAAAACTTCAGGATATCTGTGTTTCCATTGGTACTTGGGACTGTACCAGTCGAATGTTTCGAGTATACGCCATCGCCAGTTCTCTCTCATACTAATGACACAGGTGTTCCTTAGAAGCAGGCCAATTAACGGGATTTTATAAACATAATAAAGAGGAACCGATATGTAGCATAAAGCATACAATAGTTTTTTGGGCAATCGTGTTGTTATCGTTCTTAAAATATTAGAGAATAGAGTTGGTACTCTGTTGTAATTCGAGTATATCCAAATTGCAATTTCCCCATGTTTCTTTACATGGGGAACAAGAGACTCAAAAGCTTTTCTCGTATCAGGAGTTGCCATCAAAACACCGAAGCTCCAGATGTAATCAAACAGATTTTCTCTAAATGGCAGTGCAAAAACAGATGCCTGGACAAGATGCACATTTTTTCTTCTTCCCAAAACGGCAGCAGCGGCATCCACGGCATAGCTAAGGTCTACTCCCACAACCTCAGCACCCCATTTCTCAAGAATGTCAATGAATCTACCGGAACCACAACCTGCATCGAGGATTAACTTTCCGTTTATTTCTTCAGACGCAAAATTAGATATCTTACTTATCATTTCTTTGGAAAGAGGCTTTTCCTTTGTCGCATACTGAGTGGTTTTGTGAAGGTTCCATTGCAGACTAAAACTTTTCGTATAGTCGTCGGTGGAAACAAATCGGGGAATATAGTTTTTAATTGGATAAACCGTTCCGTTCCGGGAAGTCAGACTTCCTGTTTTGACTTCATCTGTTTCCTTGTCATACTCATCTATCTCAAGGTTTAAAGGAGAGCCCGTATTAGGACATACGAGATAGTTAAGCAATTTCTCCTTCATAATATAATTTCCTTTCTATACCTGAGCTTGAAACCAGTTAAGTGATTTTCCTATCATCTTCGGTCATCTTTTTTGCAATTATTCTATCTTGTCGTGAGTAATTCTTGCATTATTTAGGAATGCGTCACTTGCGAGCCGGTTTTCTTAGCGAAAAACAAAATCAGGAAAAAACATTGGACTGTCATTACAACAGTTGTCGATAATGCAAGGCCCGGTAGACCGATCCAATTCATAAGAATGTAATTGAACAAAATATTTGCAAAAAAGCTAATTAAAGATGTTTTGAATATGTAATGAGTGTTCTTCGTGATCATGTGATAACGAACAAAAACTAATCCAACAATATGGGGAATCGCAGAAAAAAGATAATACTTGTAGATTACAGCCATCTCTTCCAAGTCAACTGTTATCGAATTGTTCGCACCGTAAATAAAGTCAATAGCGGGACTGGCTATAGAAAAAAGTCCTATGACTAATAATAATGTTCCACAGAAGGCAATTCTAACAGTTTTTATTGTATATTTTCTTAGTTTTTCGAGCCCCTGCTCGTGATAGAGTTGGGAAAAATATGAAAACAAAACAACAATGCTTCCCGTGGTTATTAAGTTTATAGGAATATGAACCAGTCTATACGCATATTCAAGTTTGGAAATACTTCCTATACCAAGATAAGTTGCCATAATATTATCAACAACCGGATTTATACTCCAGACTATAATGGCCAACGTTTGCAGAGAAGCTACTTTTGCAAATTGAAGCGTTTCCCTATTGAGGAAGTGGATAGAGAACTTTAATCTACCAATTGACTTCTTAGCTTTAAAGAATACGGTTAATAAGACAAGAAACTGCCCGGCGATATATCCCATACATATAGCGTGAATCCCCAGGGAATTTCTTAACAGCAAACCCACCAGAATAACAGTCAGCGAACCTATCATCGGTGTGATTGCAGCAACATAAAACCTTTTGTAACTATGAAGAACACCTATAAGCAGACTTGAACACGCCATTACAACTATCAGGGGACTAAGCTCTGTGCTTATCATTTTAGCCAATGCCAGACAATCTTTGTCAAGATTGGCAGCCAGATTTATAACTTTTCCTGAAAGCAGGATATACAAGAACGCACTTACCAGAGAAATGCACAAGACAAGAACCAAAACATTGGCAATGAACTCATTGCAATGTTTTTTTTTGGCCTCTTTCTCTGAAACAAAAGGAACGATTATAGGTTTTACGCTACCAACAAAACATTGGGTTATAAACATGGTTACTGAATATACCAGGAAAAAGGTGTCGGTTGTTCTGCTTATACCAAACCAAAAAGCGATTAAGATAGGTATAAAAAAAGCAGGCATCTTGCCCAGACTAACAATGACAATATTAATAAAACTCTTTTGAACCAGTCTTCCCCCCAATGATCCCATGTAACTTTGTTTGGTTGTCATGTTAACCATAAAACTCTAATTGGACACAATGTTATCTCATATAACCCAGTGATTTGAGCTTTTTTATCGTGTTTTTATCTACGATGTTTGTCCCTATGCTATCATACTGTTTCTTGTCTTCAAGGATTTCGGAAAGCTTCTTTTTTAATATTTTCATTTCTTCAGCATGCTTATTTTGACTCATACTAACGAGATTAATTTGTTCAAAAGGGTCTTCCTGCAGATTGTAAAATTCATCTTCATTGTCTGACCTGTATATATATTTGAAAGATTTGTCTTGTAGCGAGATTTTTTCCTTATCACCCCGCATAACTACGAGTTTTTTTCCTTTGAGTTTATACTCTCTTTCGCAAAAAGCGTGTTTCTTAACTGGGGATTTCTCTTTGGTCAATAGTTGTTTTAGCAACGAAACGCTTTTGATTTTTCTGCTTAACCTTTTGTCTGGCTTTATATCAAGAATTTCAAGAACCGTCGAAAAAATGTCCAAATTTTCAACTACATCCTCAATTCTTGCTGGTTGAATATTTTTGTCAGAAAAAAATATCAAGGGAACATGTATTTCTTCCTGGTATATCATAAAGGCATGCCCAAGCCAGGAGTGTTGACCTAAACCTTCTCCGTGGTCACCTGTAATAATCCAGAGGGAATTTTTATTAAAGCCTTTTTCCTCGACAAAATCATAAAATCTTTTTAACTCGTTATCCGCATAAGCGATTTCCGCATCATAGTTGCTTATGTACTCGTACATTTTTTGGACATTGTTTAAGTTCTCATATTCCGCGTTTAAGGTTTTCTCGTTAAATGTTTCGGCATTAATGTATAACTGTTTAAGATAGTCAAGGAAGCTTTTCTTTTCTAAACTTTTGTCTATTTTATTTAAGTATTTTTTTGGCGGATGATAAGGAAAATGAGGATCAAAAAGATGTATCCAGGTAAAAGTTTTTTGTGATGTCCCGGACTTATCAAACCAGGCAATAGCCTTATCTATGGTAAATTCAGCTGGTCTGTATTTAAATCCATATATTTGCCTCGTATCAGGAGGTTCCTCATGAATAATAAAACCCTGGTCAATTTTTGAAGGTGAAAAAAGCATATCTATACTGGTAAAAGCCGCGGTCGTTATGCCATTATTGCGTAGAAGTTCTGCGAGAGTCGTGTACGATTCATCAAGAACATAATAGTTGGATATCACTCTGTGTTGATAAAGATACAATCCTGTGAATATGGAGGCGTGGGATGGTCCGGTTGAGGCGGATTGGGAGTAGGCTTTTTCAAACACAACTCCTTTTTCTGCCAAAGAATCGATAAAGGGAGAAGTGTTTCTGGGGTAACCATAACATCCAAGATGGTCGGCTCTGAGAGTGTCGATTATAATTAAAAAAACGTGGTCAATATCTTTTTTTTCTTCATGGATTGCTTTTTCAGGTGTGCCGGATTGAGTACGATTAAACCATTTTCCACCGCTTCTCCAGAAAAATAACACCACAACAGCAACCAATATCCCAAATAATATCTGATATTTTTTCATGAGACCCTCCTGTCTCTGTTTTTTGTGCCGGCATGAGATTCATAGTATTCGGAGAATAAGACAGCACCATCAAATTCGAATTTATTGCGAATGAAATCCTTTATCCAAAGCCCCTGCTTTATCCATATCCATGTGTTGTTTCATAACCGGAGTTTATACTTTCTCAGGAACATCATCTGTTCTTAGTGCGGAGCTTTTGGGGCTGCTGACGGCTACAATCTCCGGTTTTTCTTCTATTTTGGCAAGAGATGTTTCTATCATCTCAAGAAGTTGTCTTTTTGACATGGATCCGATTGCTCGACCCATCGCTTTTCCATACTTGAATACGATAAAAGTTGGCGCCGCTGATATTGCAAACATCGACCTTATTCCGGGATTTTGATCCACATTGAGCTTGCCAACTTTTACCTTGCTATCAAGGTCTTGGGCTAATTCGTCAATTACCGGCTCGATCATCTTGCATGGGGGGCACCATGAGCCCCAGAAGTCAACAAAAACCGGTATGTTACTTTCGAGCACTTCTTCCCTGAAATTCTTATCCGTTAACCTTACACAACCGTCCTTGGTCATCTATTTCATCCTTTAATTCAAGTAACTCCAATCTTTGGACTTCCTTCTTAACGCCTGACCACCATGTTTTCGGTATAATTACGTGTTTTCTTTCCCTAATGCGTGTTTTAACCTCGGGCGTCAAAAACAGTTCAAACATTCTACCGATTTCTTCTTTCATATGAACCTTTGGCTTAAAGCCATAGTTTTTCGGAAGTTTTTCATACAGCGCTTCAAACGGATGTTCATCAGCCTCAACCCTTGGATTCTCCACTCGCTGAATTTCAACAGGCAGATTATATTGTTTCCTTCCAATTTTTGCGACAATATACGCCAGTTGTCTTACACTGTAGATACCGGAAACTTGGTTAACAACGCTATATTGCCCCGGCTCAGGCGGTGAACAAATCAATCGCGTCATACATTCCATCGCGTCTCTCAGGGCAATGAAACCTCTTATTTGTTTGCCAAGCCCATACAACGTCAAAGGAATACCAAGAACGGCCTGGGCAACAAAACGGTTTATTATTGTTCCGAACCATTCATCAACATCCAGTCGTGTACGAAGACGAGGATCAGCAGCAACCTGGTCGGTATGAACCCCAAAGACTACACCCTGCATAATGTCATAGGATCTAAGCCACCAATACTTGCATGCTTCATAAACATTGAACGTGTCCTGTACTTTGCTGACATGGTAAAAACTTGGCGGATCATGTGGCACAATTTCTCCGCCCAAACTCCATTCACGATTATTCCACTGAAGTACCGCATCAGCGGGAAAAAGGCCTTCAAAAAGAGGCCTTCCGGTCAAGGGTGTTCCATATTCACCCATAGTACCCAACTTTACCATAGAAGTCTCCGGAACAATATCGTGCATTGTAAATAGCGTTGCCAGAGTGCCAAGAACATTATTCTTTTGAACATCTATCGCGTGTTCGACATCTATCATACTAAAAGGTGCTGATGGACATTCCGCATAGTGGATGATGGATTCAGGCTTGACTTCGTCAATGAACTCCTTCAAACGATCACGTTCACGATAAATATCTATCTGTCGAAAATTTATATCTATGCCGAGTACCTCTTTTGCAGCATGGAGCCTGTCGTTCATTCTGGCAATCGGCACAACGGTATGTGCCCCCCTTTCCTTGACCCAGTCGCGACGATTATAGTTATCTACCCCGCTTATGTTACAGCCAAGTTTTCCCAGCCATAAAGCAAGTGTCCAGCCAAGATAACCGTCGATGCCAAGTATCATTACTCTCATATTTTTTAGCATATATCCATATGGACCTTTTTGCCACTGTGGGCACTCCTCAAAAGTAATGCCCATGGGGTCGAAAAGGCCCATCTCGGGCCTGCGTTTGCACTCAGCCATAATATGGGTTTCTTCCGTGGAGTCTGATATTTTATCGAAATGTTCTATCGATTGGCCACAGGCCCGGAAATCAACTTTCCCGGCAAGGTCTATTGCCGGACAATTCCAACAGGTGCATTTTGAATTATGCATTTTCCGCTTCTCTCAATTTAGTAACAAAATTATTTATTTTCAGTTTATCCCGACGTATAGTCATCTGTTTTCTACCGGTCAGGCAGAAGCTCTGCTTTTTTCCATTATTCCTTTCGTATCTGAGACCACCGGCGTCTCCGGAACAATACTGTTATCTGAAAGGCCCTTGATGAGCAAAAAAGCGGTGTCTTGTGTATGTTTGCCTGTAAAAATCCCTTTGTCAAACAATTGCAGGGCTTTGATGTTTCCTCTAAGATTAAATCCCTCATTGGCAACTAACACCAAATCCGGAGCCTCATCAAGATATGGGCCGGAGAAAATTTGATTCTTCCTGTAACTATCTCTTATAACCTTTCGGCCGTTTATCTCCAGGCCTGCGAATAGGCCCTCAAGTTGACATAAAACATCTTCGCCTTCAGCCGGGTCAATCATTCCGCAGGGATACTTACCTTTAAGGTTCAGGTAAATCCTCGCTGGGTCGAGAACAAAGGCTTTGGTGCCGTGGTTTATGTTATTCAAAGTGATATTCTGATTATCTTTGAACTGCAGCAATCCTTCTTCTTTGAGAACATAACCGATGTAAACATCGTAATCAAGTCTTTCAAAACCGTGGTCGGAGAGTATCACCAGTAAATCGTTGTTACTGAGCCGATCAGCAATTTCGCCGATTGCTCTGTCAATCTTGGCGAAATGCTCAAGGAAGACATTGTGATACTTATGACTTTCGTCCTCGTAAGCTTCCCACAAAAAGTGCATCAATCTGTCTGTGCCGGTAAATACGAGCATAAAGGTTTGCCAGTCTACATTATCCCAGAGGTGGCGATAAGCCTCTATCCTGGCATCAAGGGTTTTATCCAGATCTGAAAGAAACAGTTCCATCGAGTTGTGAGCTTTGGCCGAGTCAACATCCAGACGATAGTCCAACTCCTGCAATTGTGGTATTAGTGATTTTGGATGGATGCTTTTCTCGAAATTTATGGAAACAAAACCTGAAATATGCACCCCATCCATCTGGCGGACGGGATAAGTCGAAGGTACATTGACAATAACTGATTGACCCGGCCAGTCTTCCCAGAAAGGTCTGGCCTTGAGATCGTTAAAGTTCGGAAACCTCATCTTATAGGAACCATCAAATAAATCCATAAAACCGAAGATTCCGTGCTCTCCTGGATTCTTTCCTGTGATTACTGATGACCAGGCTACAGAAGAAATCTCTGGTATAGACGATTGCATCTCCTTGAATATCCCCTGACTGATTAATTCAGCCATGTTAGGCATGATGCCGCTTTGAGCAAAGTCTTCGATCATGCCATAAGGAACACCGTCAAGTCCTATTATTATGGTTTTTGCGTTTTTAGTCATAACACTAACCTGTCGCTGTGATTATGCCGCCGGCACAAACGTTTTCGTCCTGAACAAGAACAAATCGTCTCAATTCCCGGATATCGTTGATCTTTTTGTTAATCTCTCTATCAGGCCGTCATACCAAGTCAGGTTTTCAGACTTGCTGGTCACATTATCGCTTTTGATCGCGGAAATCGGAATATAAATCGAAGGTTCAACATAGTTAAGTTTATAATATCAGGTCCGAACAGACTCCGTCCCTGTGGGTTGCAATTAACCGTCTATTATGCCGGCATCTTTATTTCTTAAGCCGCAGATAATTAACTACTAAAAAGCCTGAGCTTTGCTTTTTTGGATGCCTTCTATTAAGCAGGACATAAACACTGACATCATTAACGCAACTACAAATACAATAGCACTCTTCTTGGTTGTGCCTTTGGCAATCGGAAATATATTTGGATTTTGTGAAACAAGGGTATTTGCAGAAATTCTGTTCTCGATTTTCTTAATATATGAAGCTAAATAATCCTTCAACTCCGCAGCTTTATAATTTCCAATTAGCTCAGTTAAAAATGAGTGAAACTGCTGGATTGTATAATACGAGGAAATACGGTTCTTCAACTCGACAGACAGTTTTTCAGTTAAGTCTAACAAATCTTTATAATACTTATACTTTGCTTCATTTACCTTGACTTGTTTTTCAAGTTCCACAATATTTGACACCACTGCCTGTATCTGGTATCTTAAAGGTAAATATTCACTTCTGCCACCAACATCGAACTGCAGTATAATATCCTTTTCGATTTTATCTGTGGTTTGGGGTTTCATGCTTTTAAGTTTTTCCAAGGCAGACTTATTTGTTTTTAAGGTAAGTACCGTACTAAATCTGTTACTTTCAATATCGGACATCCTTGTTTTGTATGTTCGTATATCAGCAGCCAACTGCTCCTGAACCATATATACAGGAATCACGTTTTCAAGATTCTCCCTTATTACAGAAGCTATTTTGAGGATATCCTTTTTAGGTTTTCCAACTATAGTCATATTTAGCAGTTGAGCCGTGAGTTTTCGAATTTGCTTTAATTGTTCAGGATCTGTTACTTTCGCCTTGGAAATATCTATATAGGGGGGTACTGGCTCAAACTTTAATAACTCTTTCAAATTATCGAGATTATTCCCGGTGATGCTTATTAGTTCAGCATATTGATTAAGGCCGTTTTCTCGCAATTTATTTATAATCTTATTTAAGTTTTCTTCACTGTAGAATCTGCTGATAAGAATATTGTAGTTCTTTTCGTTAAGGCTCCAACTGCTTGCATCCTCTCTTACATCATCACTTACATTATAAACATAAGTAACTTCATAATTTTTTGGTGAAAGGAAGAGGATAAGCCCGACTATCAAGGCCGGTAAAACGGAACCGAGAAAAATGAGCCACTTGTGTTTCCAGAGAACAAAAAAATAGTCTATGAGATTTATCTCATCTTCGTAGATGTTCGCTTCTTCCTGAGCATTGTTACCACTTGTTTGTTTGCTTGAACCGTCATTTTCTAAACTCTCCATATTATTGGCCTCCTGCCAGAGTTTTTAAAGTACTTACAAATCCTCAAAGCTATACACAAAAACGTATTATTCGTGTTGTATTGCCACATTACGCCTCAGAGCATATCATTGCTTGGCAATCCAGATTCAAAATAGTCCCCCCCCCATCAATAATCATCTCCTATAGAATGTGGTTAATGAAAACAAGAACTATATTTCCCACATTCTACAGATTACCTATTTTGAGCGCCAGGAAAATTTGTCACACCCAATAGGATCAGGCCATCTTTACGACACATAGACCTTAGCAGCGAAACATTTGGCCGATTTTATAATGTATACGCTCATATTGGCAAGCAAAATCTAACCCCTTTTTTGCCATTTGTGACATTTGGGCGGCAAGAAAAGCATATTATTCTGCCGAGTTATCACTATGGATGCCCTCTCTGTACCCATTCTCGACGTAAGATGGAGCTAATCTGAGTAAATCGTTCAGTATCCGAAACGGAGGGTACCACCCCCCCCCGCCCCTTGAGGTTCGAGCCCTGCCGTGAACCACGCCCGGCAGGACTCGAACCTGCGGCCTACGGATTAGAAATCCGTTGCTCTGTCCAGCTGAGCTACGGGCGCATTAATCTTAACTCTTTGTAGTTTAACGACTCTCTAAATATCCTGCCATCATTTTTTAGTGTTTTTGATTTTTTGTATTTCCTCGAAGCTGTAATGCTTTCCGTAATTGACACCGGGGTATTTTTGTACCGCTCTGTTCCTGAACCGCCGACACACGGATTTTCAGTCCGCACTTCGGCTTTTGTAAGTACTTGTCAATAAAGGGTTAATGGTTGTTAAAAAAGAACTTATGACGACGAGCGAAACACAAGTGAACACCGGATGAACGCCATGGGAGCGAGCTTGGCACGCACT
>SDBT01002400.1_pt1 | contig 33111 bp, 31 predicted proteins | sample 2277101 | NCBI WGS metagenome assembly SDBT01 (sample SAMN10404973, study PRJNA504765) | marine sediment metagenome | isolation source: marine sediment core GS10_PC15, 103 cmbsf | place: Arctic Ocean: Southern Knipovich Ridge | collected 2010
ATTCTCAAGAATCCCCGGATTATTCTTCTCGATGAAGCCACCTCTGCCCTGGATACAGAATCGGAAAACCTGGTCCAGGAAGCAATGAAACATTTGATGGCAGGAAAGACTACTTTCATAATTGCTCACCGGCTCTCTACGGTGAGAAATACCGACAGGATTATAGTCTTTGACCAGGGCGAGATTGTCGAGCAGGGTTCGCACAAGGAGCTGATCGAGAAGAAGGGATTGTACGCAAAACTCTACGAAGCGCAATTCAAGAACTGATCCCTGTCTCGCTTCTGCCCATTCACTGCCCGTCCCCTGCTGTCCGGCAGGCGGGGATAGCTAGTGTGCAGGTGGACAGTCTCCTGAAGCGACCGTCCGCCTAAGGAAAACTTCCCTGGCGGACCGGTCCGTCTGTCTCTGAGAGGGAGCGAGAGAGGGGGGTTGAATGAAGAGAGAGATTCCCATATTGCTCTACCACAGTGTTAAGAGGAAATCCCTTGATCAGCGGACAGTAGAACTGGCGCTCTTTGAAAAACAGATGGCTTATCTGGAAAGAAAAGGTTTTCAAACTCTCTCCCTTAATGATTTCTTGAAGGGAGAATTTTTCCCGAACTCTCTCGTTCTCACTTTTGACGATGGTTTTGAAGATAATTACCTTCAGGTTTATCCCCTTCTTCGGAAATATGGCTTCCGGGCCACATTTTTTTTAATTGCTCATTCCGCTGGCAGCGCCTCCTTCATGAGTTGGCGCCAGATAAAGGAGATGAGCGAGGAGGGGATGTCCTTTGGATCGCACACCCTCAGTCACGAGAATCTACTTAAATTGGATTCTCGAAAGGTAAAGGCGGAAGTTGAACAATCGAAGACAATTATCGAGGATAGGATTGCCGGGGGGGTGGATTTCTTCAGTTTCCCTTACAGCAATTCTGACGAGAGGATCAAGCAGGAAGTCAAAGATGCCGGGTACAAGGCTGCCTTCACCGCTTTTAGGGGATTCTTTCATCCAAATGAGCGCAGCTGGCGAAAGACAAATGATTTGTTCAGCATCCCCCGCTTGGAAACGAGTACCCGTCCTCATTTCCTGGATGTCCTGGAGCTCAGGGTTAAGGTTTCCGGCTGGCACATAATTTAATCCAAATGAAATCTGTTCCCGTATTACAATACCATCATATCAACTGGAACAAGGGTGACGTTAATACCCTTACTCCCCGGGAATTCGAGAGGGAGATAAGATATCTATCAAAAAGAAATTATTCTTCTATCTTCCTTAATGACCTGGTAAATTACCTGGAGAAAAACGGGGACCTACCCTCCAAGCCGGTAGCGATTACTTTTGACGACGGGTTTAAAGATAACTTCATCTATGCTTACCCAGTTTTGAAAAAGTACAAGATGAAAGCCACTATCTTCGTGATAACTTCAGCCTTAAAAGAGAAAACGGATTCTTCCGCCTTGGGCAGCCATTTTGAGAGCCTGGAGGGAACGGTCTTTCCCTCCCGGGCAACCGAGGATTTTCTTTCCTGGGAGCAGATGCGGGAAATGGAAGGGGGCGGCCTTGTTGATATTCAGTCGCATACTCATTCTCACAGCCGCTACTACAGCGGCGAGGAAATTGTTGATTACAATCGGGGGAAATACTGGTGGATCGGCTGGTCCACCGATGGGGATACCCGCTTGGGAATACCTCTTTATGAAAACGCCCCCGCTCTTGTTGCCCGGCGCTACTATGATGACCCCTCTCTGCGCGAAGAGTTAGCCAGTTGGGTAGCGAGGGAGGGAGGCAGAGAATTCTTTCGCCGGAGAGCCTGGCGAAAAACACTTAACAGGGTCACCAGAGAATACAAATCCCGGAAGGGAATGAAAGGACATTACGAAACTACACTGGAGAAAGAGGAAAGAATAAAGAAGGAATTAACCCTTCCCAAAAAGATTATCAATGAGAAATTGAGCAAGGAATGTAAATTCTTGAGCTGGCCCTGGGGAAAATATGATGAGGAATCCGTCAGGATTGCCCGCAAGTGCGGATACGCGGGAGCGGTAACTACTGACGAGAAGAGGGCGAATATACCCGGTTCTCCGGTAATGAGCATTAAACGGATCGATGCTTGTGTGGGAAACAGGTTCCTCTTTCCCTTAAGAATATAAGCAGGAGTTTGGTTTCTGGGGACACCTGTCCGGCCGGCTCACCGTCTCGCCGGCGTTCGTAGCTCGGTCGCACTTACTCGCGCGACCACTCACCCTACTGATACTACTGCTCCCAGCGCTTTACTTGGGGATAAGATAATGTTAGATTTATCTGTTGCCATTGTCAATACCAACACCAAAGAGTTGGCAGCCAACTGCCTGGACTCTCTTTACAAAAACACCCGGAGGATAGGTTTTGAAGTATTTGTGGTAGACAACAATTCCCGGGATGGGAGCAGGGAAATGCTGGAGAAGAGGTTTCCCCAGGTGAAATTGATTAGCAATAAGGAAAACAGGGGATTCAGCGGAGCGACCAACCAGGCACTTAAGCAGGCAGAAGGAAGATACAGCCTCCTTCTTAACCCCGACACCCTCATTTTGGAGGGATCGATTGATAAAATGGTTCAGTTTATGGATGAGCATCCGGAGGCAGGAGCCCTGGGATGCAAACTCTTGAATCCTGATGGGACCCTGCAGCCTTCCTGTAAGAGTTTTCCCAGCTTCTTGAATCTTTTCTTTGAGGCCCTTTTTCTCGATAAGCTATTTCCCCGGAGCCGGGTCTTTGGAGGCTATTATATGAGTTACTGGAACCATGATGACTTAAGGGAGGTTGACCAGCCCATGGGCTCCTGCCTGATGGTGAGAAAGGAAGTGATTGCTAAGGTCGGGCTTATTGATGAGCAGTTTTTCTGTTTCTTTGATGAAGTGGACTGGTGCTACCGGATGAAAAAAGAGGGCTACAGAATATTCTTTACTCCCCAGGCAGAAATAATCCACTACCGCGGCCAGACTTTCAAAAGAATGCCCCTGCGGGCCTTCTGGTACTGGCACCGCAGCCTCTTGAGGTATTATCGCAAACATTTTCCCCGGATCCCTTCGTTCCTGGTAAGTCTCTGCGTGATTTCTATGGTTTCTCTGAAATTCCTCATTGTTATTTTCCTTATGATCGGAGCATATGTTTTGGTGAAGAGATGAAAAACTCGAAGCTTGATATCCTGCTTTTGGCCGTTCTCTCCTCATTTTTCTTCTTCTGGAAACTGGGGGAGGGGAGTCTGGCCGGGGCCGACGAAGCCATCTATGGCCAGATGGCCAAGGAGGTTCTGGGGTTCGGCGACTGGTTTACGATGCATTTCAACCGCGCCCCTCGCTTTGTAAAACCGCCTCTCTATGTTTGGCTCACCACCCTTAATTACAAACTCTTCGGGATTAACGAATTTACCACCCGCTTCTGGTCAGCATGTTTTGGAGCGGGGGGAATCGTTGCTCTTTACTTTCTGGGAAGGATATTGTTCGAAAAGAGGACCGCCCTCTTGAGCAGCTTCATTCTTCTTGCCAGCGCCGGTTATTTCGCCATAGGAAGGCAGGCCATGCTCGAGACTACCCTTACCCTCTTTATCATTCTTACGATCTTTTTTTTCTGGCGCAGCCGCCGGGAACCCCGCTACCTGATTCCCTGCGGAGGTTGCTTAGGGTTGGCCTTAATGACCAAGAGCGCGATAGGACTCTTCCCTCTCGCTATCATCGGACTGTTCCTTGTCTTTACGGGAAGATTGAAGAGCATCCTCAAGGAAAGAAACTTCTATTGGGGCTGCCTGGTCTTTCTTCTCATTGGAGGGCCCTGGCATATTGCCCACCTGATTATAGATAAGAAAGAGTTCATCGATTCCTATATTCTCCATACTTTGGTTGAGGGCTTAGGTTCTGAATCCCGCTTCCAGGGGCTCTACTTCTACCCCCTTACCCTTTTATACAGTTTCTTTCCCTGGATAATTCTAGTTCCCTTTGCCTTTGTTCCTAGCTTTCGTTTGCTAAAAAGGGCGAACGCTTCTCGGGAGAGAGAAGTTCAGGTTCTCCTCCTTTGCTGGATTATTTTCCCCTTCCTTGTTTTTCTTTTCGGCAGGGAAAAACTGGAATGGTACTTGGTTCTTATCTATCCCGCCCTTGCTCTTCTTCTGGGCAACTATATTCTCCAGAAGAGAGATGGAAGCAGGGTATTGCGGATTTTTCCTCCCGCCAGTATTATTCTTCTATTGGTCATTGCCCTTCTCTCGATTTATCCTTTTCGGGTTTATGATTTTGACCCCTACAATAAATCTCTCGGCCGGAAGATGAAGGCGATAAGCGGGCCGGAAGATAAGGTTGTTTTCTACGGTTCGCGTTCCATCTCCTTCATCTTCTATAGTGATAGGTTTGCCGCTCCTGTATTAAAGAAGGAAAAAGAATTAATCCGGCGGTTAAATTCCGGGGAAAAAGGCTTTTTTTGTATTCCGGAAAAAGATTTTCAGAAATTAAGAGGAAGAATCAAGAATCCTGACTTAACTTTCTTATATCCGGAAGGGGGAGGTTCACTCTTCACCCGAAAAGTGGACAAAAGAGTGCTGGTTGTCAAGAAATGAAAAAGCTAATTGTTAACGGTGACGATTTTGGTTTGAGCCCGGGGGCAAACAGGGGAATTGCCAGGTGCTTCAAGGAAGGAATCCTGACCAGCACTACCTTGATGGCCAACGGTTCCGCTTTTCCTGAGGCGGTGAAGCTGGCCCGGGAAAATCCCGGGCTGGGAATCGGGTTACACCTGGTCCTCAACGGGGGCAAGTCAGTACTTTCCCCGGAACAGATTCCTACCCTGGTGAATAAGAAGGGATGCTTTCCTCCGGGCTACCGGCAGCTGATCTGGGGTATGTTCTCAGGAAGGATTAGGATGAAAGAAGTGAAAAAAGAATTACGGGCTCAATTTGAGAAAGCGAAGGAAGCAGGATTGGCAATAACCCATATCGACAGCCATCGCCATGTTCATATCTACCCCCCGCTTCTCAAGACAGTGATGAAATTGGCCCGGGCCTACGGAGTCTCAAAGGTGAGGTATCCGAGAGAAAGGCTCTCCCTCCCGAACTTTCTGAAAAACAAATACTCTAAAATGCTGCTGCTTAATCTTGCCTGCCGTCTATCCCGCAAGCTTCTTCTGGACAATAAGATGTTGACCGCCGGGCACTTCCTTGGTATACTTGATGCGGGAAATTTGACTCTTGCAGTATTGGAAAATATCCTAAAGTCTCTGCCGGAAGGGATTTCAGAGATAATGTGCCACCCCGGTTATGTGGATGAGGGTATTAGAAAGAGCTCCTTTTATCTTACTGAGTCCCGGGAAAGGGAAATCGAGGTCTTGACTACTCCCACCCTGAAGAAACTGATTAAAGATTGCGGAATTGAGCTAATAAATTATGGAGGTGTTCAATAATGAAGGACCTCATATCAGTAACGGTCCCCTTCTTTAATGAAGAGAAGAATGTAAGACCCCTCTATTCTCAATTAAAGGAAGTTTTGGAAAAAGAGAACCTGAACTATGAAATAATCTTCGTTGACGATGGAAGTATCGATAAAACCCTCGCAGTCTTAATGGCAAGTAAGCAGGAAAATGGAAAGGTCAAGGTAATCAAGCTGCGCAAGAATTTTGGCCAGACTGCTGCCCTTTCCGCGGGATTTGATCATGCCCGGGGAGAGATAATCATTTCCCTGGATGGGGACCTACAGCACGACCCCCGGGACTTACCGAAATTGTTGAAGAAAGTAGAAGAAGGTTATGATATAGCCAGTGGCGGGCGGGAAGAGAGTAACGACCCTTTCTTTACCCGCAAGCTCCCTTCACGGATTGCTAATTGGCTCATCCGTCTAATAAGCGGGGTGGAGATTCATGATTTCGGGACCACCTTCAAAGCTTACCGCAAAGAAATAATCAAGAATATCCGCCTCTACGGAGAACTTCACCGTTTCATTCCCGCCTTAGCCAGCCAGTTGGGTGCTTCCATAACCGAGGTTCCCATAAGGAATATCCCCCGCAAGCACGGAAAGTCGAGTTATAATTTGCTCCGAACAATCAGGGTAATCTTTGATTTAATTACGGTTAAGTTTCTGATCAGTTATTCTACCAGGCCCCTCCAGATTTTTGGTATCTGGGGGTTGGCTTTCACTTCTGCCGGGTTTCTTGCTGGACTTTACTTGACAATAAAGAAATTTCTTTATGATATTGCCCTTATGGTTGAGCACGGACCGCTCCTTATTCTGGCGGTACTGCTTATGGTTATCGGCTTCCAGTTCATTACCATGGGTCTCCTTGGGGAAATGCTGGCCCGGGTTTACTATGAGACCCGAAACAAACCCATTTATTCTGTGGAGAAAATATTCGGTAACAAAGAAACCTGAAAAAAGACGCTGACCCGTTTTACCCCTTTAAGGAGAAGACTTGCTTTAACCGGCCTGGTTAGTCTGGGGTTGCTTTACCTTATTCTGAAGAAAGTAGGATTAGAAGAAATTGCCGGGGCTCTGAAAACAGTCAACGTCCGCTGGTTTGCACTGGCTCTCCTCTTAATGCCCCTGCAGCTTTTTCTGAAAATTTACAAGTGGCGCCATCTTTTAAGATTAAACAAGTATCCGGTCGGATTTAAGGAGGCGGCAAAATCCCTTTTGGGGGGTATCGGAATAGGAATTTTCACTCCTGCCCGGATAGGAGAGATTAGCCGGGTTCTCTATTTGAGAGGCGGGCAAAGATTGCGGCTCTCGGGTTTAGTGGTCATTGATAGGTTCTTTGATCTCTTTGTCGTTGTGGCCCTGGGCATAGGGGGATTGACCCTTGTTCTCAAACCCATTCTGAACACGCTTCTTATCCTTATTTTAATTTTCCTCCTCTATTTTTTGTATAATCCCCGCAAGGCAAAGGAGCCTCTGGAAAAATTGGTCAACCGTCTCCCTTTTAAAGATAAGGTTTCCCAGGTATTTGGTGGTTTGGATACTTTGACCCGGCCGGTGAGCACCTTTCTCCTTTTTTTCACCTTTCTTGCTTTTGTCGTGGATTTTTTTCAGTTTTATCTCTTGATTTGTTCTTTCGGGAACGTTTCTCTGAAAGCAACGGCCTTCTCCTTTCCCTTGGTTAATCTAGCTACTACTCTTCCGGTCACTATCGGGGGCTTGGGAGTAAGGGAAGCGGTCTCGGTTTTTGCCCTTTCCCTTTTCGGGGTGGCTAAAGAGGCAGCACTCAATGCTTCTTTCTCTCTTTTTCTCATAAATACGTTAATTCCCGGGATTGTGGGAATATCTTTGATCCACCAGATCAAAATTAAGAAATGACTGCGACTCCTTTTTTCAAAAAAATGACTCTCACCCCGTTTTTAAACAGGTACGTGCTGGTTCTCATAGTATTAGCCGGGCTTCTTTACTTCTGGAAGCTGGGAGAGGGGAGCCTGGCTGATTTTGACGAAGCAATTTACGGACAGATGGCCAAGGAGATTGTCAGATCCGGAGACTGGTTCACCATGCACTTAAACGGAGTCCCCCGCTTTAAAAAACCTCCTCTTTATACCTGGCTGACCGCCTTGAGTTATGGGGTTTTTGGCCCCGGGGAATTCGGGGCGCGGTTCCCCTCCGCCCTTTTCGGAGTTTTGGTAATTTTAGCTACTTACTTTCTGGGGAAAGAACTTTTTAAGGACGAAGGAACCGCTTTCCTTGGTGCCCTCATTCTTTTAACTACCATCGGCTATTCCCAGATGCCCCGTCAGGCGATGATGAGCACCACTCTCGCCTTCTTTATCATTCTTTCCCTCCTTTTCTTTTCTAAAGCCCGGAGAAAGAGCGTCTATCTAATTCCCTGCGGTCTTTCCCTTGGCCTGGCAATTATGACCAAGGGAGTAATCGGTCTTATTCCCCTTGCCGTTATGGGAGCTTTCCTCATCTTCCGGTTTGAAGAATTAAGGAAGTTCCTGAGAGACAAGAATTTCTATCGGGGGCTTCTCCTCCTTCTCTTAGTGGCCTCTTCCTGGCACCTTGCCCAACTCCTTGTCAATAAGAAAGATTTTCTCAATATGTATATCTTTGATACCCTCTCGGAGCATACTTCCGGCAATCTGCGAAATGCGAGTTTCTATCCCCTCACTTTGCTGTATTCTTTTTTCCCCTGGACTGTCCTCGCCTTCCTTGCTCTTCCCCGGGTTTCCTCCGGGGAAAAGAATCCCCAGATTCTCCTTTTGATCTGGATTCTCCTCCCCCTCATTCTCTTCACTTTCAGCGGCAACCGGTTATACTGGCATATTGTTCCCCTCTATCCTGCCCTTTCCCTTCTCGTGGCCCGTTCCCTCAAAGAGAAAAAAAGTTTTTTCACATTTTCCCTGGCCCTGCTTATTTTTTCCGCTGCTTTAGCCTTCACTCTGGGATTCATAAGGCAGAGGACCCCTCAACTTTACGAAGAACACTCTTCCTTTGCTCCGGCAATCGGTTTCTTAATCGGCGGTTTTTGCTTGAGCGGGGCTCTCTTCCTAATCTATTCCCTTTCTGCGGTCCGGGGAGTTGAGAAAAGGAAGAAAGTTCTTTTCTGCGGAGGAATTACCGTTATCTTCATCTCCATTTTTTCTTTCGCCTTTTCAATCTTCCATTTCTTCAATGCCTATGACACTAATCACAATATCAAAATCCTCGGTTTGAAGATGAGAGAACTAAGCAGTCCTGCGGATAAGATCATATTTTACAAAGATGGCTCCACTCCCTTTCTCTTTTACAGTGATAGGTTTTCGCAGAGGATAGATGAAGAGGAGGAACTGGGCAGAATCCTGGAGTCAAATGGGAAAGCCTTTCTCCTCCTTAAGGTCAAGGATTTCCCGGCGATAAAGGAGAAGTATCCGGCAGTCAGTTTTACTGCCTTTGAGGGGGAGAAGAATTTCTTTGCCCTCGCCAAATCAGGCAAGCCGGAGAAGCTGCTGGTTATAAAACAATGAAGAACATCCTCTTCCTTAGCAACGGTTACGGAGAAGATATGATTGCCACGGCCATAATCGGAGAATTGAAGAAGCAGGGAAGCCTTGGCTTGAAAGCCCTGCCTTTGGTGGGAGAGGGAAGGGAATACAGAAGTGCGGATATTGAATTAATCGGCCTGGCGAAGGAACTGCCCAGCGGGGGTTTTAGCAGTCAGGGCTTCTCTTATCTTTGGAAAGATATCCGGGCAGGTTTGATAAGACTAATCTGGGAACAGGTAAAAGCCCTGAAGAAAGCCCGGGAATCTATTGAACTGGTGGTCTGCGTGGGAGACATCTATCTTGTTCTTTTGAGCGTTCTTTTCCTGGACAAGCCGGTAATTTTCCTCGCTACGGCAAAATCGGACTACATAGGCCGGCATTACCCGGTAGAGTTGTGGCTTATGCGCCGCCGCTGCCGGTTGGTTTTTACGCGCGATGAAATTACCGCTCTCTCTTTAAGAAAATCGGGAGTAAATGCTCTCTTCCTGGGAAATGTAATGAGGGACTGCCTGACGATAACCGGGGAAGATTTTGCTTTTCCCGAAAATTCGCTCACTATCGGTCTTCTCCCGGGGAGCAGGGAAGAGGCCTACGATAATCTAATTGATATTTTGCAGGTAGCCGAATCCCTGAAGGAAGTGGCCCCGCGGTTTCTTCTTGCTTTGGCCCCTTCTTTGAGCCTGAATAGGGTTAAGGAGAAGATAAAAGGAATAGGTTGGAGGTTAAGAGAAGTCTCTCCTGAGGAGAAAAAGAAGGGAATAGCTGCCCGCCTGACCAAGGATAATGGGAAAAAGGATGTTATTGTCGCCCGGGGTAGATTCGGGGATATTCTCAATAAATCCGACTTGCTCATCGGTTTGGGCGGAACGGCCAATGAGCAGGCAGCCGGACTGGGTAAACCGGTAATTACTTTCGTGGGGAACGGACCCCAGACTACGCAGAGAAGGCTGCGGGAGCAAAAGAAGCTCTTGGGTGATTCTCTGATTGTGGCGGGGAAAGAGCAGGCCGGCGCAAGAATTGAAAAGCTTCTGAAAAACAAGTCCCAAATCAAAACCAGGGGAAAGACAGGGCAGGAGAGAATGGGAAAACCGGGAGGAGCCCGGAAGATAGCGGAGAAAATAAGTGAAAGTATTATTCCTCACTGACGGCTCAATAGAACATTCCAGCGCCCGCCACCGGGTATATAAGTACCTTGACTATCTCAAGAAGGAGGGAATTGAATGCTCCGTCTCACGTTTCCGGCCGAAAAACATAGGGGAAATCCTCAGAATGAAAGAGATTCTTAAAAGCCACGATGTCTTATTTCTCCAGAAGGTCCTTCTTTCTTTCTTGCAGGGTCGTTTGCTGCGAAGGTTCAATTCCCGAATAATCTATGACTTAGATGATGCCCTCTTCCTCAAGCCCGATTACATCAAGCATATTGGCTGGGCGGATATGTCCTATCTGCCGAGCAGAGATTGGAAAGAAAGAATGAGAAGCCTGACTTTCTTCGCTTCCCGGGGGCGAAAAACGAGGCCCTTGATGATGCTCCGCTTAAGCCGCCATGTTATCGTCGGTAACACCTTCCTGGGAAATTACGTTAGGGAATATAACAGGGAAGTTACCGTAATTCCTACTCCCATTGACCTGGAAAGGTACAGTGAGAAACCGGCCGGGAAATCTCCTCTCCCCGGGAATAAATTGATAATTGGCTGGATGGGTACTTCCGGCAACCTGGTTCATTTAAAAATTCTGGAAGAGGTTTTCAGAAATCTTGCCCGGCGCTATAAGAATTTGATCTTGAAGATTGTCTGCGATGAGTTTCCTCAGACTAAAGGAATTCCCCTGATCAAAAAAAGATGGAGCTTAGCCGAAGAGATCGAGGACCTGAGGAGTTTCGATATCGGAGTTATGCCCTTAATTGAAAGCGATTATGCCCGGGGGAAATGCGGATTCAAAATTCTTCAATATATGGGAATGAAGATTCCCGTAGTTGCTTCCCCCGTAGGGATAAACAGAGAGATTATTAATGAAGGAACTAATGGTCTTACCGCCTCCCGGGAAGAGGAATGGATGGCCAAGTTGTCCCGGCTGATTGAAAACCCTGATTTGCGCAAGAGATTGGGCAGAGAAGGTTTTAACACTGTGAAGAGAAGCTACAGCGTAGAAGTTAATGCCCCCAGAGTGAAAAGTGTAATCGAAAAGGTTTTTGAGAAATGAAAGAGAAGATTCTTGCCTTAGGATTTATTGTCGTTTTCTTCTTTATCCAGATCAATGAAGCTCCCATCTATCTCGGTTTTCTCTTTATCCTGGGAGTCTGGATTGCCGATATGCTTGCAAAAAAAAGATTCATTTTTCCCCGCACTCCCCTCGACCCGGCCTTTTTCGCTTTCTTCGTAACGGCTCTGTTCTCTACCATTTATTCGCTGAACTTCTATCAGAGCCTGCAGACTACCTTTTTCGTGAGCTTTCTGGTCATTCTTTCTTATTACCTTCCGGTGCTCTACTTGAGGAAGGAGACCTTGAGAAAAATCTTCATAGCTTTGGCTATTTCCTGCAGCATTTCTTCAATCTACGGAATATTCAACTATTTCTTCTGGAACCTTGAGCGGGCTCATGCCTTTTTTCATTACGGTCCGCTGGACGCTACCTATCTCACCTTCGTTATCCCTCTCTTCATCAGCCGCCTTGTCTTTAGCGATTCCAAAAGAGAGAAAGTATACTTGATCCTGCCCCTTGTTTCCAGCCTGGCCTTCCTCACCCTTACTTATACCCGGAGCAGCTGGCTGGGAATACTGGGAGTAACCCTGGGTTTAACTTTCTTAAAAAATAAGAAAGCTTTTCTCTTTTTGCTGGTTGCCGTATCACTTCTCCTGCTGATTCTTCCCCATGTTCCTTCTTCGAGAATTGCTGACCGGGCAAGATCCATATTTGATCTCTCCGAATGGGGAGACCGGAGGTTTGTCTGGGGAGGTGCTCTCAGTATGGTGCGAGACCGTCCTCTCAGCGGAATAGGGTTCAACACCTTCGAGGAAGTTTACAACAATAGGGGAAAATACTATGGATACAAACCTTCCCAGGCCAGAGAAATAACCTCTCATGCCCACTATCTCTTCTTGAATATTGCTGCGGAGATGGGTATCCCTGCCTTCCTCGCTTTCCTCTGGCTGGTGATAATCTTGAGCAAAGAGTCCTGGTCTTCCTTCCGGAAGACGGACGACCCTTATCTGAAAAGTCTGATTCCCGGTTTGCTGGGAGGATTACTATCGTATCTCATTTTTGTCGGAGGGGGGATAATGATTCGTAACAACCTCTTGATTATTTTCTGGAGCACCTTTGGCCTCCTGGGGGCAATCGGGAAGCTGTCCAAGGAGAAAGCGGGAGAACCGGGGAGGAGACAAGAGTGAAGAGAAGGAATGGCGGACCGCTCAACATATTGTACATATCCCCTGAAGCAAGTTTCACCGGGGCTCCCTTGAGCCTTCTTTCTCTTGCCGCAAGACTGGACCGTGAAAGATTCAATCCCCTCCTTCTCTTCCTGAAAGAGGGGCCCCTGCTCAACAAGGTGAAGGAGAAAGGTCTTTCCCCGGAGGTCTTAGGCCGACCCTATATCCCTGGCCTATTTCAATTTCTGAAGAAAAGAGATATTGACTTGCTTCACATCAATACCGTCGTTCCCCAATTTGCTGCTCCGGTAGCAAGAATGTCCGGACTTCCCTTGATCTGGCACATTCGCGAAGATCTCAGCCGGGGCATCTGGAACAAATTCCTGGTGAAGACAGTAGAATCCTTGGCCGATAGAATAATAGTTAATTCCCGCTACACGGGCAGCGTTTTCAAGAGGAAAGGGAAAGTAACTACCGTCTATAACGGTGTGGATTTAGATCGGTTTCATCCCGGGGTCAAGGGGGAGGAGGTAAGAAAAGAACTCAACATAAGTCGCGAAACGCCGATTGTGGGAACGATAGGTAATTTTACTCCCGCTAAAGGATATTTATATCTCCTGGAAGCAGCGAGGGAGATAATCCGGGAGTTACCGCGGGTTAAGTTCCTGGTGCTGGGGAGCATTCACCCTCTTTACAAAAGATATTATGAAAGAATGAGGGAAGAGGTGAAGAAATTGGGAATAAGCGATAGTCTCATCTTGATGAAAGGAGAACGGGATGTCCCCAGAATACTTGCCTCCTTTGACCTTTTTCTCCTTCCCTCAGTTCAGGAGACCTTGGGCCGGGTGGTTATTGAAGCGATGGCTTGCGGAAAACCGGTAGTGGCCACCAGAATCGGTGGTATCCCGGAGGTTGTGGAGGAGAAAGTGACCGGTTATCTCGTTCCCTCCCGCGATCCTCATTCTTTGGCCAGGAGAACGCGGGAATTACTTCTTGATAAGGAAAAGGCCAGCGCCATGGGAAAGGAAGGACGCAAGAGAGTGGAGAGACTTTTTAATGTGAATAAGATGGTAGAGGAAACAAAGCAAGTTTACAAGAGCTTATTAGATGTCTAAATTCCTGAGTGTAATAATTCCTACCTATAACCGGGAAAACACATTGAAGATAGTCCTCAACTCCTTGACTGAGCAAACCTATCCCCGGGATAAATTTGAAGTGCTCGTAGTTGACGATAGTTCAAGCGAAGAAACCCGGGAGATGCTCAAGTCTTTCGGATCTTTTCCAAGCCTGAAATATTTCAGGGGGGAAAATAGGGGAGCCAATGCTGCGAGAAATCTGGGGATAAGGAAGGCCCGGGGGGAAACAATATTTCTTACGGGTGATGACATCATCCTGGACAAGAATCTACTGGCAGCACACATGAGGCATCAGGCAGAATACGAAGGAGTTGTCGTAATCGGAAAGACACTTCCCTGGGCGAAATTTGAAGAGACCCCCTTCAGAACGTTTATGCAGGCAAGATCAGAAGCGCGTTACCGGGACCTAGAAAGACATAAAGAGAATTTGCAGGGGCCCCATATTTTTTCTGCCGGTAATTCTTCCCTTCCCCGGAAGATCCCATTTCAATTAGGATTATTTGACGAAGACTTGAGAAAATACGGATGGCAGGATATAGAATTCGGCTATCGTTTACAGTGCAAGAAAATAAGACGCGTCTTCAACAAGAATGCTCTTGCCTATCATTATCATTATGTCGATTTTGAAAAGTTTTGTGAACGGATGATTCAAGTAGGACGGGGGGCGGTAGTTGTCTGGCGAAAACATCCAAAGTTAAAACTTTTTCTGGGACTTCACTTTTTCAACTTTGCAATAGACAAAATATTTTTTCCTTTTGGCAAGGGAGCGGAGCAGATGAAACAACTCGTTTCTTTTCCCGAAAGAAAACATCTCAGAGTTATCGTCGGTATCTGCTATGATCTTCTTTCCAATCATTACTACCTGGAAGGAGTAAAAGATATTTTGAAAAATAATAGAAAAAACATTTGACATTGTGATTTTTATATGATATAATATTTTCAAGTTTAGTAGGGAAAGGGTTTTTTCCGCGCGCTTTGTGCAAACTTCCGGAGAGATTGGCAGGCGCAACTTTAAGGGAGGAGGTGTTAAAGTGGCCGCGAAAAAGAAGAAGGCAAAGAAAAAGGTTGCCAAGAAAAAGGTAACAAAGAAAAAGGCAACAAAGAAAAAGGTAACAAAGAAAAAGAAAAAGAGATAAAGACAGTCACTTTAGTGAGTTGCGGTACATGAAAGCAGGCTAAGGAAGAGATCCTCAGCCTGCTTTTCTAATTTGATCTAAGAGAGGTTTTTATTTGCTTTCTGAGGAGAATAGTGATAAAATACAAAGGGAAGGGGGGGAGGAGAACTAACTTTCCTGCTCTTGCTATTTTCGAAAGGAAAAGGTATGGCCGAACTATCGATTGCCATAGTTACCTACAATGATAGAGAACTGCTGGAAAGAAGCCTGGAATCCCTGCATAGGAATAACTCCCGGGTTGACTTTGAAATCTTTGTCGTAGATAATGCTTCTACTGACGGGACGAGAGAAATGATCGCGGAGAAATTCAAGGAAGTTAAGCTCATAGTCAATAGAGAAAATCTTGGTTTTATCAAAGCGACTAATCAGGCCTTAAGAAAGGTGCGGACAAAATATACTCTCCTTCTAAATAGTGACACGGTGGTTTTGCAGAGCGCTCTTGAACGAATGGTGCAGTTCATGGAGGAGCACCCGGAAGCGGGAGCGGTGGGGCCGAAGTTATTGAACCCGGACAAGACTATCCAGAGACCCGGAAGAAAGTTCCTCAATTTTGAGTTTGCGAACTCTCGCTCCCGGCACAGAGTTTCCTGGATTTGCGGAGCTTGCTTGATGACCCGGGATGAAGTGATCAAACAAGTGGGCCTTTTAGACGAGAATCTCTACTTTTACAACGATGACCTGGACTGGTGCCTGAGGATGAGGAAGAAAGGTTGGGAACTCTGGTATCTCCCCGAAGCCGAAGTCATTCACTACGGGGGAGTAGCCAGTAAACAACTTAAGAAAGAACTACTTTTGGCCGGTTACCGGGGAAGCCGTTATTATTGCCAGAAGCATTACGGACAATTTGTCGCCGTTGTCTATGAAGGACTGGCAACTCTGGAACTTGTTATCCGTCTGGTCATCTACACGGTTCTGGGGAGAAAAAAAGACCGCGAGGTTTACTGGTATGTTTTTCAAGGTTATCGGAGAAGTTAGATGGGAAATTGTTTCCTCAGAACAACGCTGAGCCTTATCACCGGATTTATTCGTTCTCTGCCGGAAAAAATCTCTTTCCCGTTGGCGATTTGCTTTGCCAACGTTCTCTACTTCTTGCTCAAGTTGACCAAGCACAGAAATTTCATTTCCCATAATGTAAAAACCGCTTTTGGAGAAAGATGCAAAAAGAGAGAGATCGAATGTATTGCCCGCGGACATCTCCAGAACCTGGCAAAATCTCTGGTAGAATTCATAAGGTTCCCTTTGTTGAATTCGCAAAATATTGAGGAGAAAGTGAAAATTAAGGGGCGGGAGAATCTTGAGCAAGCCTTTTCCCGAAAGAGGGGAGTAATTCTCCTTACCGCCCATTTTGGCAATTGGGAACTGTTGGCAGGTGCTTTGAGCCTCAAAGGGTATCCCCTTAATGCCCTGGCTCAACGACAGAGCAATTCCGTTATTGAGGACTTGTTCAGCGAACTTCGCCGGAGTATTGGAACAAGAATCCTGTCCCGCTGGGATAATCTGAGAATTATCTTGAAGCTGCTGAAAAACAATGAGATGATTATGATCTTGGCCGACCAGCACGGGGAATACAAGAATGTCTTTGCTCAATTTTTCGGAAAGAGGGTTTCCGTTCCCGGAGGCCCGGCCGGCTTTGCTCTTAGAACCGGAGCGGAAATTATCCCCGCTTTTATTATCCGCAAGGAAAATGACCGCCATCAAATCATAGTGGAAAAACCGCTGGGGTTAGTGAGAACGGGGAATAAGAAGAAAGATCTGCAGGAAAATTCTCAAAAAGCTATTGAGGTTATCGAAAAATACATTCGCCGATTTCCTGACCACTGGCTCTGGAGTTACAATCGTTGGGATAAGTTATGAAAAGTGATTTTCTAAAGTTGGTTATGATTATGTTGATCGCTTCCCTTTTGGGAGAGGGTGACCTCCGGGGGGATGATTCCCGAAGCACAAGTTCAGGGGAACCTTCAGTGAACAATGCTTTTAACGACAGGGAAACCCTGACCTTTGCGGTGAAGTATATGGGAGTCACGGTGGGAATTGCTACCCTGGAAGTAAGGGGCGTGGTCCAGAGAAACAATTACCGGGCTTATCACTTAGTCTCTACGGCAAAGTCCAAGGGGGTCGTCTCCTTCTTTCACAAAGTGAGAGATAAAGTCGAGTCCTATATGGATAAAAACGGCTTGTATACCTGGTACTTCGAAAAACACCTCCGGGAAGGGAAGCATAAAGAGGATGTAGTAGTAAAATATGACCAGGAGAATCACCTGGCGGAATACAGGGGCAGAACAATGGGGATACCCCCGGGAGTTCAGGATCCCCTCTCTTCTCTTTACTACCTGCGGACCAGGGATTTCGGGGTAGGGGACACTGTATTCATAAACACAAATGGCGATGGAAAGAACTGGGAATTAGAAGTGAGGTGCCTGCGCAAGGAGAAAATAAAAACTCAGGTTGGTGAGTTTGATACGCTGGTGGTTAAGCCGCTTCTGAAATTCGGGGGAATATTTCAGCAAAAAGGGGAGATAACCGTCTGGCTCACTGAAGATCAGCGGAAGATGCCGGTTTTGATGCGCAGCAAGGTAAAGATTGGCTCAATTGCCGCGATCTTGATTAAGGCGGAGTAGGAGAAAGAGGTTACTTCTTGAGAGGGGACAGATAAACGGTGGAAGAAAGAGAGGAGATTGTCCGGGAAATCGGAATAGAATTGAGCGACTTCCTGAGAATTGAGAGAATAATTCTCAAGAGACAATTCCTCACTTTTCAAGGGGAACTCTTAAGGCCCGCCGGCGAGGCCTTTCCCCTTATGAAAGAAAAGCTGGAGAAGAAAGGGTATCTCCCTTTTCTAGAGGGGGAAGGCAAGAGAGCGGTGGTCAGGGTTACCGCGCTTAAGCAAGAGGGGAAGAAACCAAATCCCCTCCTCAATCTCTTTCTTTTCCTGGTTACAGTCGGAAGTACCCTCTTAGCCGGCGCTGTTCAGATGGGAGTTAATCCTTTTCGTCATCCTGAAAAAATCTATCTGGGGATACCTTTTTCCTTCACCATTATGGCTATTCTGGGAGCGCACGAGTTGGGGCATTACTTTGTCTCCCGGAAACACGGGATAAAGGCTTCCCTCCCCTACTTCATTCCTATGCCTACTTTTCTGGGGACGTTGGGAGCGGTTATTAAGATGCGCTCCCCCATTCCGGACAGGAAGAGCCTCCTCGATGTGGGGGTGGCTGGACCTCTTGCCGGTTTCTCTCTGGCGGTGATTGCTTTTGTTGTCGGGCTCTCTCTATCGGAAGTAGCGAGGATCCCCCTTGAAGAAGGGGGTGCTTTAAGGCTCGGGGATTCAATTCTCACATTCTTTCTCATTCGTTTGGTAGCTTCTCCCCCCGAAGGATGCAATATTTTTCTCCACCCCGTTGGCTTTGCCGGTTGGATCTGTCTTCTGATTACCGCTCCCAACCTCTTTCCTATCGGCCAATTTGACGGGGGGCATGTGGCCTACGCCCTGTTCGGTAAGAAACAAAGGGTCATAGCGAGAATTGCCTTCTTTTCCATCCTCCTTTTTGCATTTTTCGGATATTACAGGCCTGGTTGGTTCTGGCCGGGCTGGTTATTCTGGGCTTTCTTCTTCTTAGTAATGGGATTTGATCACCCCCCGCCCTTGAATGACCTCACTCCCCTGGATAGGAAGCGCAAAATCATTGCTCTAATTGCCTTTCTCATCCTCATCATATCTTTTGTCCCCGTTCCCTTCAGGTAAGAGCGAAAGAAAAATCCTGCCGTCAAGGGAAAGAAATCTTCCGAGGAACTTACTTGACAATATCGGGAAAATAAGATAAACTTCCCTTAGAAAAGAGATGAGATATATTGACGAGTTTCGAAACAAAAGGATTGCCCAGGAGATATTAAGGGAAATCAAGAAAATCTCTTCCCGCCGGGCAAACTTGATGGAGGTCTGCGGTACCCATACGGTGGCGATCTTCAAATATGGGATTCGGGAGATGGTCCCGGAAACTATCCGCCTTCTCTCCGGACCCGGCTGCCCGGTCTGCGTTACTCCCAACCGGATTCTTGACCAAGCTATTGCTTTAGCCCGCCAGGAGAACGTTATCCTGGCCATCTTTGGAGATATGCTCAAAGTCCCCGGTTCGAGCTCGAGTCTGGAAAAAGAGAGAGGCGAAGGTGGGGATATAAGAATTGTCTATTCTACGACCGAGGCCCTGCAAATGGCCCGGGAGAATCCCGGCAAGAAAGTCGTCTTTTTTGCCGTTGGTTTTGAAACCACTTCTCCCACCATAGCTCTTTCCATTCTGGAGGCAGAGAGAATATCCCTCAAGAATTACTTTATCTTAACTGCCCATAAATTGATTCCTCCGGCGATGGAGGCTCTTCTGCAAAGAAAGGATCTGAAACTGGACGGTTTTCTCTGCCCCGGTCATGTAAGTACCATCATCGGGTCAGAACCCTACCGCTTTGTTCCCGAGGAATACAGCCTCCCGGCAGTAATTGCCGGTTTTGAACCCCTTGATGTTCTTCAGTCTATTCTTATGCTGGTAAGGCAAATTGAGGAAGCCAAGCCGGCAGTGGAGATTCAGTATAAACGGAGCGTAAAAGAAGAAGGAAACCCCCGGGCTTTGAAGGTGGTGTCCGAAGTTTTTGAGGTTGTCGATTCGCAGTGGCGGGGTCTGGGAATAATCCCCCGTTCGGGTTTAGCGCTGAAAGAAAGATACCGGAGATACGCGGCCGAGGGAATTCTTCAGAACGAAGTGGAAGAAACAGTTTCTAATCCTGACTGTCTCTGCGGGGAGGTTCTTTGCGGACTCAAGGTTCCCTCAGAATGCAGGCTTTTCGCCCGAACCTGCAATCCTCAATCCCCTCTCGGCCCCTGCATGGTCTCCTCCGAAGGGACTTGCGCTGCTTACTACAAATATGGCGCGTGTCCGCCTGAATAAAGGCGGACGAGAAACGCGCGGGCGCGAGACGGTGAGCGGCCCCGGATAAATTGTTTGCACGAATAAGTGCGAATGAGCCACGAACGCCCGCGAGTCGGTGAGCGGGCCGGAAAAGTATTCGCACAAATAAGTGTCCGTCTCGGGCGCATACCCCGGAGGCGGGGAGAGGTAAATTATGTTTAGAAGATTGCTGAAGTCAAAGATCCACGGGGTCCGGGTTAAAGAGACCAACTTGGATTACGAGGGAAGTGTTACCATTGATCAGTCCCTGATGGAAGCGGCAGATATCCTTCCCGCAGAGGAGCTGGTGATCCTCAATCTAAATAATGGAGAGCGCTTCACCACCTATGCCATCAAGGGAAAAAAAGATTCCGGGCTAATCTGCCTCAACGGGCCTTCCGCTCGTTTGGCTCAGGTTGGGGACAAGATCATGGTCCTCTCTTATTCCGCCTACAGCGAAGAAGAAGCGAGGAAACACCAGCCGGTAGTGATTAAGGTTGACGGCGAGAACCGCATAGCGAAAGGATAATTGTGTCCAGGTTCTTTGTCCCGGAAAAAGAAATTGGCCCCTGCCGAAAGGTGAGCATAAAAGGAAAAGAGGTAAGACACATCGGACAAGTCCTGCGCTTAAAGAAGGGGGAGAGGATAGAAATCTTCGACGGCCGGGGAAAGGAATACCTTGTTCTTCTTCAGGAAGTGCAGAGAAGAAAGGTAACGGGAAAGATCCTCAAGGAATCAAATGTAGATAGAGAGCCCCGGGTGAAGATTACCCTGGCCCAGAGTTTGCCCAAGGCGAATAAGATGGATCTGGTAGTCCAGAAATGCGTGGAAATGGGAGCAAGCCGGATAATTCCCTTTCTCAGCAAGAGAACAGTTGTCCGGGTGGAAGAAGGGAAGTTGAGAGAACGGCGGCAGCGCTGGCAGAGAATTGCTGAGCAAGCTTCCCGGCAGTGCGGCCGTTCGGGAGTTATCTCCGTGGAAAAACCGAGGACTTATCCCGAGGTCCTAAAGGAAGCAAAAAGCGCAGACCTCGCTCTTATTCCCTGGGAAAGAAGCAGAGTGAAGATAAAGGGCGTGCTCAAAGAGAAGAGAAAAGCCTGCTCTCCCCTCGTTCTTATCGGTCCGGAAGGAGGATTCAGCGAAGAGGAAATAAAGGAAGCGAAAGCGGAAGGTGTTATTCCGGTAAGCCTCGGCCCGCGAATCTTGCGTACGGAAACTGCCGGACTGGCCGCCCTGGCCATAATATTATATGAGCTTGAAGGATGATGCGAAGAATAGCTTTTTATACTTTGGGTTGTAAGGTTAATCAATATGAGAGCGAAGCGATGAGAGAGGAGTTCGATCCCCAAAGATACCGCTCTGTCCCTTTTTCCGAGGGAGCGGATATCTACGTTATTAATACCTGCACGGTAACTTCCCGCAGCGACCGGAAATCCCGCTGGGCAATCAGGCAGGCCTGCCTCGCCGCCCGGCGGGGGAGCAAAAAGAAAGGTCTGGTAGTAGTCACCGGTTGTTACGCTGAGGATAAACCGGAAGAAATTTCTCTCATTCCGGGAGTAAACCTGGTATTGGGAAACAGGGAGAAATCGGAAATTTCCCGGTATATCGAAAAATATAATCCTTCTTCGTCTCCTCTGGTTTTACGGGGATCGGCAGCGGATGAACCCGGCAGAATCTCCCATCTCTCGGACGGGGGATGCGGAGACTTGGGCATAAGTAAATTTTGGGGACGGACGCGGGCTTTCCTCAAGATTCAGGACGGATGCGACCAGTTTTGCTCCTACTGTAAAGTCCCTTACGTGAGAGGCTCCCTTTTACGCAGCCGGGACAGCGGGGAGGTCTTGAAAGAGGCAAGGCGTCTAAGAAATAACGGTTTCAAGGAAATTGTCCTTAGCGGTATTCGTTTGGGAACCTACGGAAATGGATGTACTCTTGGCGGTTTGATCAAATCAATCAGTGATATAGAAGGAATCGAACGGATAAGATTGAGTTCTCTGGAACCTCAGGACATAAGTGAGAATTTAATCGAGGCAATGGCCCGCTACCCTGAAGTTTGCCCTCATCTTCATATTCCCCTGCAAAGCGGGGACGACAAAATTCTGGGATTGATGAAGCGAAGATATACTTCCTCTGATTATGAAAGCCTGCTAGGGAGGATTAGGAAGGCTCTGCCCGAAGTGGCCATTGCCACCGATGTGATGGTCGGTTTTCCCGGGGAGGGCGAAGAGAATTTCCGCTCCTCTTATGATTTTGTATCGGAGATGAATTTCGCCCGGACGCATGTCTTTAGATATTCAAGAAGGGAAGGCACAGAAGCTGCTCAGCTGGAAGGAGAAGTGGATAAAGGAACGGCGAAGAAACGGAGCGGGAAAATGCTCAAGCTTGCTCTTCAGAAGGCGAAAGAATTTCGTTCTTCCTACAGGGGCAGGCGGAGGAAAGTACTCGTAGAATCCCGGGATCCCCAGAGCGGACTCTTAAGCGGATTTACCGATAACTATATTCGGGTAACGCTGAAGGGAGAAGATTCGCTCTGCAACGAAATAATCGAAGTAAGGATTTGAAGGAGAAGGGAAATGAGAATAAGAGAAGAAAAACTTGCCCACTGGGCGGAGGCTATTGTCCGGAGAATAGAGAAAAGCGAGAATGTGGAAATCAAGGAAAAAGAGAATCTTGAGAACAGGATAAAAACTACGATAACGAGGAATTTCCAACTGGAAGATGAAATTGAAGAAGAAGCCCGCAGGATAATGCAGGAACATGCCAAAGAAATTGCCCGGGAAGGAGTAGAATATTCCGCTTTCTTCAATAAGGTGAAGAGGCAGTTGATGAAAGAGAAGGGGGTAGTAATCTGATGCGCTTGAGCGAAGAGAAGATAATCAATATCAGCGAAGAGGTTGTTGAGGAATTGATTGAATCCGGGGCCGTGGTATTGAAAAAGAGCAAAGGTCTCTTCATTAATGAAGTTATCAAAGTAATAAAGGAAGACCTCCGGATTGCCGAAGAGATAGATGCGGAAGCGGAGAAGGAATTAGAAACCTATTCCCGGAAAATTGTAGAAGGAAGCCCGGAGTGGCGCATCCTCTTTCAGAAGACAAAAGAGAGAATTGCCAAGGAAAGGGATTATATACTCTAGATGTCCAAAAGCATTGTGCAGCGTATTATCAAGGTCTTAGGTCTTCTCCTGCTTATCTATCTTTTTCTCGTTAGCATAAAGTTATTGGGGGTTTCTCTCAAACTCTTTGGCAAGGGATTTGCGGAAACCCTTATCCAGTCCTCCTCTAATCCCCTGGTGGGGCTTTTCATAGGGATCTTGGCCACGACTGTGGTACAAAGCTCCTCGGTAACTACTTCCATTGTCGTGGGCCTGGTGGGAGGAGGTATCTTGAATGTTGCCGCGGCCATACCCATCATTATGGGGGCCAACATCGGAACGACCGTAACCAATACCCTTATTTCTCTCTCTTTTGTTACCCGGAAATTGGAATTCCGAAAAGCCTTTGGGGGAGCAATCATTCACGACCTGTTTAACCTTCTAGCGGTAATCCTCTTCCTTCCCCTTGAACTTTCTACTCATTTCCTTGAGCGCTCGGCTTCCTTCCTTACCCGCCTTTTCGAAAATGCCGGGGGGGTGAATTTCACCAGTCCCCTCAAGATAATAATAGAACCCGCTATTCGGTTTTTCAAATATTTCTTGCTGGAAGTCTTCTCCCTATCTCCGCTTGTTTCAGGTATTGTTATGCTCTTAATAGCCCTTACCCTGCTTTTCGTCTCTCTTGCTTATCTGGTGAAAATTGCCCGTTCTCTGACTATCCAAAAAGCGGAGGTATCTATAAATAAGTATCTATTCAGGAACGATTTTACTGCTCTCCTGCTGGGACTGGCGGTTACGGCGGCAATTCAGAGTAGTTCCATAACTACTTCCCTGGTTATCCCCCTGGTAGGAGCAGGAATCGTATCTATTGGGCGAATCTATCCCTATACCCTGGGGGCAAACGTAGGGACGACTGTTACCGCCATACTCGCTTCTTTAGCTACTGTGGCGGTCCGGGGATCGGGAGCGCATACTGCCGGCTTGACTATTGCCTTTGCCCATTTGCTTTTCAACATCTGCGGAATAGCGGTTTTCTATCCTCTCAGGGTAATTCCTATCTCCCTGGCCAAAGGATTAGGAAGGATAGTGGCTGAATCGAGGAGATGGTCGATACTTTATATCGCCGCTGTTTTCTATCTGCTTCCCTTCTTGGTAATCTTTATAGCCTCGAAATTGCGCTGAATTGCCCGGGGATCAAGGAAAGGAACGAGGCGGAGGACCTGAAGGGATAAACAGGGAAGGGGAGAATCCCCGCGAAAGTAGTTCCCAAGAAATTATCTTACCTGGAGGTGATGAGATATGTTAAAAGAGATAATCGGTATCTGGAAGGGCGAACGCTTTATGAGAGAGGTGGTCGAGGAATTTGAGAAAATGCTTGAAGACGCCGAATATGTCTTCAACCACGCCTGGGAAACACTGATCGGCAAGTTGGCTATCGAGGAGGTAAAGAGTGATCTTTACGAGCGGGACCGGGCGATCAACCGGCGGGAGCGGGAGATAAGAAAGATGCTTATTGAACACCTGAGCATTAATCCCCGCCAGGACACCTCGGGCTGCCTTGCTTTTATGAGTATGGTCAAAGATGCCGAACGCCTGGGCGACCATTCCAAGAATATCTTTGGCCTTGCCGTTATTATGAAAGGGGAATCCGGGAAGATGAAATACATAGGGAAACTCTCGGAATTACGGGATAGAATATCCGCCCGCTTTCCTCTCCTCAAGAGGGCTGTTTTTGAACCCAATGAAGATCTGGCCAAAGAGATCCTCAAGGAATACGAGAGTGTCAAGAGCAAATGCAACAAGATTCTTGAAGAACTTTTCCTGGAAAAGCTTTCCGTAAAGGAGGCTGTTTGCAGTGCTCTCCTCTCCCGCTACCTCAAGCGGATGAATTCCCATATGAGCAACATTGCCTCGGGGATAATCTTTCCCCTTGACGAGATAGACTTCGTTCGCGGAGACCTCCTCGAATAAAAAGGGGACGGGGGTAATTTATCGGTGAGAAACAAGAGGACCCAGATGATGAGAAAGGAAAAATTCCTCGCGATTTCAATGTTCCTCTGCACTCTTTTTCTTTTTGGCTGCGAGAAGAAAGCGGAGGAAGGACCGGAGAGAGAAGCAACTTCTTCTCAACCGGCCAATGGCGATGCCATTGTGGTAGCTTCTATCGGAGAACCCAAGAAGCTTATTCCCATGCTCGCCTCGGATTCTGCTTCGGCGGAAATCGCCGGCCTGATTTTCAACGGCCTGGTAAAATATGATAAGGATATCAAGATTATCGGCGATTTGGCCGAATCCTGGGACATCTCCCCGGATAATCTGGTAATAACTTTTCACCTGCGCCGGGGAGTAAAATGGCAGGACGGGGAGGAGTTCACTGCCGAGGATTGTCTCTTTACTTATCAAAAACTTATTGACCCCCGGGTAGCCACTCCCTACAAAGGAGATTTTGAACGAGTTGAGAAAGCGGAAGTTTTAGGCAAATATACTTTTCGGGTGACCTATAAGGAGCCTTTTTCCCCCGGTCTCATCTCCTGGGGTATGGGAATTCTACCCAGGCATCTCTTGGAAAAGGAAGATTTGAATACTTCCCGGTTTAACCGCAGCCCCCTGGGCACCGGTCCTTACAAATTCAAGGAATGGAAAACAGGGGAAAGGTTGATTCTGGAAGTCTCTGAAGACTATTTTGAAGGAAGGCCCCATATAGACCGCTACGTTTACCGGATAATTCCCGACCAGGCAACCATGTTTTTGGAATTGGAATCCGGGGGACTTGACTACAGCGGACTTACTCCTATTCAGTATAAACGTCAGAGCGAAACTCCCCGTTTCCGGAAGAATTTTAGCAAGCTGCGTTACCCTTCCTTTGGCTACACCTATTTGGGCTATAACCTTAAAGATCCCAAATTTTCCGATAAAAGAGTGCGGCAGGCTCTTACCTATGCTATTAACAAGGAAGAGATTATCGAAGTTGTCCTCATGGGCCTGGGAACAATCTGCACCGGACCTTTCCCTCCGGAATCCTGGGCCTATAATCCCGAAGTCAAAAGATACGAATATAATCCGGATAAAGCAAAGAAACTTCTCACTCAGGCGGGCTGGATAGACAGAGACGGGGACGGGGTATTAGACAAGGATGGAAAAAAATTTGAATTCGAACTCTTGACCAATCACGGAAATGACCAGAGAAGGAAGTGCGCGGAGATAATTCAGAGAAGATTGGGAGAGATTGGAATAAAAGTCAAGATACTAATCTTTGAGTGGCAGACTTTCCTCCACAAATACATAAACAAGAGAAGGTTTGAAGCAATAATCCTGGGCTGGGCTTTGAGTCGAGACCCTGATTCTTACGACATCTGGCATTCCAGCAAGACCGGAGAACAGGAATTCAACTTCATCTCCTACGAAAACCGGGAAGTAGATAGACTTCTCGTTGAAGGAAGAAGGACTTTTGATTTGGAAAAAAGGAGAGAAATCTATTACAAGATTCATACTCTCTTGGCTGAAGACCAGCCCTGCACCTTTCTCTATGTTGCCGATGCCCTTCCCGCTATCCATAAGAGGTTCCGGGGAATTGAGAAAGCACCCCTGGGAATCTGGTACAACTTTATCAAGTGGTATGTCCCCAAAAGTGAACAGAAATATGTAAGATAAATCCTTACTTATTGCCTCCCTCCTCTTGTCGCCCGAGGCGGTTGTCCGCCTGAGAGGGATCTGCCCAAGGCAGGGAGGGGGAGAATTTGAGAAGGGGGGTGGGAATATTATGTTAAGTTATCTTCTCAGAAGAATATCTTTGATTATTCCCTTCCTCATCGGAGTTTCTATTATTGCTTTTATCATTATCCACCTTGCTCCCGGGGAACCCACCGCCCTTCAGGCAGAGATGAATCCTAAAGTTTCCGCAGAGGCCCGGGCCCAGATAAAGAAAATATACGGACTGGATAAACCTCTTCACCTTCAGTACGTCAACTGGCTGAAGAATATGCTCACTCTGGATTTTGGGAATTCTCTGAATGATGACCGGCCGGTGATGAAAAAGATCGGGGAGAGGATTCCCATTACCTTAACCATAAATGTTCTCTCTTTGATCCTCATTTTCTTAATTGCCATTCCCCTGGGAGTTCTCTCAGCAGTAAGGCAGCACTCTTTTCTTGATAAAATCGCCACCCTTCTTGTTTTTATCGGCTTTGCCGTCCCCACTTTCTGGCTCGCTCTTCTGCTTATGCGTCTCTTTGGGCTTACCCTGGGCTGGCTTCCCATTTCGGGAATAAACTCCTTATATTTTGGAAAACTGAGCACTGGGGAATTTCTTCTTGACCGGGGAAAACATTTGATTCTCCCGGTCTTCTGTTCCGCTTTTGGCGGGCTGGCCTATCTTTCCCGTATTGTCCGGGGGAATATGCTGGAAGTTATCCGCCAGGATTACGTCCGCACCGCCCGGGCCAAAGGGTTATCCGAGAGGGCGGTTATCTTCAAGCACGCTCTCAAGAATGCCCTGATGCCCATTATTACCCTGATCGGACTTTCCATTCCCGGATTAATCGGAGGGGCCGTTATTTTTGAGACCATCTTTGCTATTCCCGGAGTAGGGCGGCTCTTCTGGGAAGCGGTGATGACCCGGGACTATCCTTTGGTTATGGGTTCTTTCGTAATCGGCTGTCTGCTCACCCAGGTGGGGATCCTCATTTCCGATCTTGCCTATGCCTATGTTGATCCCCGGATAAGGTATAGATAAATGAAAAAGAAAGAATTGACTTACGCCCGGATAATCTGGAGGCAGCTTCGCAAAAACAGACTGGCGGTCAGCGGGGCCGTGGTCATCCTGATTTTAACCTTTATTGCTCTTTCTGCTCCCTTTCTCGCTCCTGAGGATCCCCGAGAACAGAGCAGTTCCCGAATACTGAAGGGACCGGACAAAAATAATCTATTGGGAACCGATGACCTTGGCCGGGATGTTCTCAGCAGAATGATTCATGCCTCTCGGATCTCCCTCTTGGTGGGATTTGTGGCGATGATAATTGCTATTACCATTGGCTCTGCAATCGGAGCTCTCGCCGGATACTACGGGGGCGTCATAGATGCTGTTCTCATGCGAATCGTAGAAATCATGCTTTCTATCCCCACGATCTTTCTCATCCTCACCATCATCGCTATCCTCGGGCCGAGTCTCTGGAATGTAATAGTAGTAATCGGAATGATTAGTTGGCCCGGGGTCTCCCGGTTGGTAAGAGCAGAATTCCTGACCCTCAAAGAGCGGGATTTTGTCCAGGGGGCGAAAGCTTCGGGAGCAAGCGATTTAAGGATCATTTTTCGCCATATTCTGCCCAACGGAATGGTTCCCATTCTGGTCTCGGCTACTTTTCGGGTAGCGGGAGGAATACTTACCGAATCAGCTTTAAGTTTTCTGGGCTTGGGAGTTCAGCCCCCTACGGCAAGTTGGGGGAACATGCTCTCCGGCGGGAGATTCTATATTGATATTGCCTGGTGGTTAACCCTCTTTCCGGGCCTCGCTATCCTCGTCACTGTTTTGGCTTATAACCTTTTGGGGGAGGGGCTGCGGGATGCCCTCGATCCTCGATTGCGGGGGGAACTGGTTAAATAATGGGAGCGCACCTTGTTAGAAGTCAGCAATCTTAAAACCTATTTCCATACGGCTGAGGGAACAATCCCTGCGGTTGACGGAGTGGATCTAGAAGTAGGAGAGAAAGAGACTCTCGGTCTGGTAGGAGAGTCTGCTTGCGGGAAGAGCGTAACCGCTTTGTCGATTATGAGGCTGGTACCTTCTCCTCCGGGAAAAATCGTGGGAGGAAAAATAAATTTTGAGGGAGAGAATCTCCTGGAGTTAGAAGAGAGGGAGATGCGCAAAATTAGAGGGGCAAAGATATCAATGATTTTTCAGGACCCTCATGTCTCCTTGAATCCTGTCTACACCATCGGAAACCAAATTGAAGAAGCGATTATTCTTCACCAGAAACTGAAAAAGAATCGGGCCAGAGAAAAAGCCCGGGAAATGCTTGCTACCGTAGGTATTTCTTCTCCCGGGGAAAGATTAGACTCTTATCCCCATCAATTGAGCGGGGGGATGTGCCAAAGGGCAATGATTGCCATGGCCTTATCCTCAAATCCTTCTTTATTAATTGCTGATGAACCGACTACGGCCCTGGACGTGACCATTGAGGCCCAGATTTTGGATTTGCTTCAAGAACTGAAAGAAAAAAGGGAGATGTCCGTTATCCTCATCACCCATGACCTGGGGATCATTGCCCAGGTAGCCGACTCAGTAGCCGTAATGTACGCGGGAAAAATTGTTGAATATACCAATGTAAAGGCAATATTCAAGAAACCAAAGCATCCCTACACCAAAGGATTATTAGATTCCATACCCCGGTTGACTGAGAAGAAAGAGAAACTTAAGGTTATTGAGGGAAACGTCCCCGACCCTCTCAATTTACCTTCGGGATGCAAATTTAATCCCCGCTGCCCTTTAAGCGATGAGAAATGCCGGAAGGAAGAACCGCTTTTGGAAAAGAAAGAAGATAGTCACTGGACCAGGTGCTGGAAAGTCTAATCCTTTCTCATCAGCCAGTTGAACTATAGATGAAGTAAATGAAGATTCGCTGAGGAAGAAGAATAGGAAAGACTCAGGTACGGAAATGAGTAAGAACCTTCTGGAAGTTAAGAACTTGAAGAAGTATTTTTCCCTGAAGGGGGGACTCTTCAATCAGTCCGAGGGGATAGTCAAAGCCGTAGACGGAGTCAGTTTTGAAATTAAGGAAGGGGAGACCCTGGGCCTGGTAGGAGAGAGCGGCTGCGGGAAGACCACCACCGGAAGATTAATTTTGCGATTGATAGAGGCGAGCGGAGGAGAGGTCTATTTTCAGGGAGAAAACATATTCAATTTTTCCAAAGATAAGATGCATCGCTTGCGCCGGAAGATGCAGATCATCTTTCAGGATCCCTTTGCTTCCCTTAATCCCAGGATGACCGTGGGCAGCATTATTGCCGAGCCCCTTCAAGTTCATGGTTTGGGAACAAAGAAGGAACGCCGTGAAAGGGTGAGGGAACTGCTGGATATCGTAGGATTAAATACCCGGCATTATGACCGCTATCCTCACGAATTCAGCGGAGGGCAGAGGCAAAGGATAGGAATTGCCCGGGCCATAGCCCTCAATCCCAAACTGATTGTTGCCGATGAGCCGGTTTCCTCTCTGGACCTTTCCATCCAGGCGCAAATCATAAATCTTCTTGTTGACCTGCAAAAGAAGTTCGGTCTCTCCTATCTATTCATTGCCCACAATCTGAACGTAGTGAGGTACATTAGCCAGAGGGTAGCAGTGATGTACTTCGGAAAAATTGTGGAATTAGCTTCCACCGCGAAAATTTATGATTCGCCCCGGCACTCTTACACCAGGAAACTTCTCTCAGCAATTCCCGTTCCCGACCCGGAAGGGAGGAAATAAGCTCACGGAGAAAGTAGGCGAAGGAGGATAGCAGGCTCTTGCAATAATCTGAATAATGTGGTATGTTGAAAAATAATTGGGAGATAAAATGGACTATAGTAAGACCCTGAATTTACCCAGAACGGACTTTCCGATGAAGGCAAGCCTGCCCCGGAAGGAGCCGCAAATCCAGGAGTTCTGGGAGAAAAAGAAAATCTATCAGAAAATACGGGATAAATACCGGGGAAAAGAGAAGTATATCCTTCACGACGGCCCTCCTTATGCCAACGGTGACGTTCATATCGGTACGGCCTTGAACAAGGTCCTCAAAGACATAGTGGTCCGCTATAAATCCATGCGAGGTTACGACAGCCCCTATGTTCCGGGCTGGGATTGCCACGGGATGCCCATCGAGCACGAAGTGATTAAGAGGCTGGGCCGGGGCAAATCCCAGGGAGAAATAAGGAGAGAATGCCGCCAGTACGCAGCCAAATATGTTGAGGTTCAGAAAGAACAGTTCAAGAGATTGGGAGTCTTTGGCGATTGGGATAATCCCTACCTGACTATGAGCCCGGATTACGAAGCAAGGATAGTCGAGGAGTTCAAGAAATTAGTGGAGAAAGGATATATCTATCGGGGACTGAAGCCGATTTACTGGTGTGCTACCTGCGAAACTGCCCTGGCCGAGGCCGAGGTGGAATACGCTGCGCACACTTCTCCTTCTATCTACGTGAAGTTCCCGGTCAAAGAAGGGCCTCTTTTGGGCAGCAGTGTCCTCATTTGGACTACTACCCCCTGGACTTTGCCGGCCAATCTTGCTCTCGCTTTCCATCCTGCCTCCGAATATGCCCTGGTGGAAACGAAAAATCAGGGTCAATCTTCCTCAGGGGGGGAGGTTCTCATTCTTGCCAAGGACCTGGCAAAAGAGGTACTGGAGAAGTGCCGGGTTTCCCCCTATGAAATTACGAGGACTTTGAAAGGAAAGGAACTGGAAGGAATTAAATGCAGTAACCCTTTCCTGGAAAGGGAATCTTCCGGGGTCCTGGCGGACTTTGTCAGCCTGGAAGAAGGAACAGGAGTTGTCCACATTGCTCCCGGGCACGGAGAGGAAGACTATGTGCTGGGACTGAAATATAACCTGCCAATCCTTGCTCCCGTAGATAGCAAGGGGAAGTTTACCAAGGACGTCCCCGAACTGGAAGGTCTCAACGTTTTCCGGGCCAACGAGAAAATCCTGGCGAGGATGAAAGAAAAAGGTACTCTTCTGCATTCTGAAGAGATCGGCCATGATTATCCCCACTGCTGGCGCTGCAAAAAACCGCTCATCTTCCGGGCCACCGAACAGTGGTTCCTGAAGATAGATGCCCGGAACCTGCGCAAGAATATCTTGAAAGAAGTGAAAAAAGTAAAATGGGTGCCCGGCTGGGGAAGGGAGAGGTTCTCTAATATGGTTGAGAACCGCCCGGACTGGTGCCTTTCCCGCCAGCGGGCCTGGGGAATCCCTATCCCTGTCTTCTACTGCCGGGACTGCGACTGCCCCGTTCTTGAACCCCGGATTATCGAAATAGTCGAGGAGTTTATTAAGAAGAACGGTATGGATGCCTGGTTCGGGGAAGAGAAAATTCTCCCCGCGGATTATCGTTGTCCCCAGTGCGGAAAAAGTGAGTTCCGCAAAGAGAAGGATATTCTTGATGTCTGGTTCGATTCCGCAGTCAGCCAGGCGGCTGTTCTTGAACCCAGGGAAGAACTTAGCTGGCCTGCCGATCTTTACCTGGAAGCTACGGATCAGCACCGGGGCTGGTTCCAAGTCTCTATGATTGTCGCCATGGGAACCAAACAAACCCCCCCTTACCGGGCAGTTTTGACCCACGGGCTGATCTTGGATGCCCAGGGAAAGAAGATGTCCAAATCCCTGGGGAATGTGATTTCCCCCCAGGAACTGATTAATAAATACGGGGCGGACATTCTCCGGCTCTGGTTCGCTTCCATAGATTATACCGCGGATAACTCTATCTCCGAGGGAGTTCTCGACCCCATAGTCGATTCCTACCGCCGTATTCGCAATACCATCCGTTTTCTCCTCGGTAATCTGGCTGATTTTGATCCCCGGAAGGACGGAGTGGACTACGAAAAGTTGTTGGAAATTGACCGCTGGGCCCTCAATGAACTGGAAAAGCTGGTTCAAAAGGCTACCCGGGCTTATGAGAATTTCGAATTTCACCGCCTATTCCACGACCTAAACAACTTCTGCGTGGTAGAGATGAGTTCTTTCTACCTCGATGTCCTTAAAGACCGTTTGTATACCTTCGGTCCTTCCTCAGCGGAAAGAAGAGCCGCCCAGACTGTCCTTTTCCAAATTCTGGAGACCCTCACCAGATTAATTGCCCCCGTTCTTTCTTTCAGCGCGGAGGAATTCTGGGAGCGTATTCCCGGCAGCAAGGAAGAAGAAAGTGTCCATCTTGCCTCCTGGCCCTCTCCCCGGAAGGATTATCTTGATAAAGAACTGGAGGAAAAGTGGACCCGGCTGCTTAAATACAGGGACGAGGTGCTTAAGGTTCTGGAAGAGGCCAGGGCCCAGAAGACGATTGGTAATTCCCTGGAAGCAAGGGTGAAAATCTCCGCTTCTGAAGAGGATTACAATTTCCTCAGCCAGTTCCTTAAGGATTTACCCGCGATTTTTATAGTTTCCCAGGTTGAACTGAAAGAAGGCCTGCCCGGAAAGAGCAAGGATGAGAACTTAAAGGTTGAAGTAAAGAAAGCCCGGGGAGAAAAATGCGTTCGCTGCTGGAACTGGAGTGAGGCCGTGGGAAAAGAAAAGAAACATCCCCAGTTGTGCCCTCGCTGTCTCCAGGTGATTGAAAAATACTTTAGGGACTGAAGGGTCAGACTTCCCCATTTCAGACAAATGAGATTCTAACCTGTTCGCGAGAATCGGGCCGCGGTAAAGCATTTTGGCTGGTACTGCGGCAATGCCGGAAATATTACCCCGAGAGGATGGCAATCTCCGATGGGGGTATAGTCAAGGAGGA
>SDBT01002401.1_pt1 | contig 33111 bp, 22 predicted proteins | sample 2277101 | NCBI WGS metagenome assembly SDBT01 (sample SAMN10404973, study PRJNA504765) | marine sediment metagenome | isolation source: marine sediment core GS10_PC15, 103 cmbsf | place: Arctic Ocean: Southern Knipovich Ridge | collected 2010
AATAATGCCGCACACGGCGCGCTCGATCGTTTTTTGTCACAAGAAAAATGTTTAGTAAACGATGTTGGCGATGTTGATGATGCAGATGACGGGGTTCTCAAAAAAAATACAATATTTTCAATTATTATGTGGGGTCATCGCCCGGATCATCAAATACACCACCACCGCTCTGACTATGGCTTGATCCAGAAAGGACGCGGGGATTCAGTCCCACTCTTTCACACGCAAGATAACACTTTCCGTTATACATAATCGCGGACAAATCTAACCCCTCCAAATACTCGATCGTGTAATCTCCGTTGTGCTTCAACCAAAACGCTTCATCGTACTTTTTCACGAACTTTTTCACGAACTTGCCGTGACATACCCTCCATGTTTCGCAGTCCAGCCTTGCATCCACACTTTCGTTTTCGTCCATGGGTTCAAATAGTTTTTTGAAAACTGCGGGGGAAAAAGATAAAAAAAAACATTTAGGATGAACCGCCGCCGTCGTGTTCGCCACAAGCTCACAGTAAACGATGACGGGGACATGGTCGTGGAAAAGCATTGTGAACCTCTTTCTCAGCTCTGTCATCGCAACGCCAAAATCTCCGTGATTCAGTTTGCGGTAGACCAGGGTAAACAGGATGTGAACCAGACCGACATTGCCGGTCTGACACCGCTGATGATTGTGGTGAAGATAGGAAACGTTCCCGCTCTAAATTTTCTCCTCTGCCGCGCCGCCCTCATCAATCAACGAGACAGGAAGAAAAAGACGGCGCTGTACTACGCGGTACATCATGTGAATCAACCTATCTCTGCGAAGATGATCAAGATCCTTCTTTTGCATGGGGCGTGCAGGATGTTTTCCGACATCACGCTGGATGTCGCAATCTACCCACTCACCATGTACGAGATTGTTCTCGCTGGTAAAACGAAAGAAGTTGAGGTCAAGTTTAATCGTGGGGAGTTTTTGCCCTGTCTATACGACAACGCCGGTCGGTCTGTCCTCCTGATGTTGCTGCAGGATAGCGAACCAAAAACGACGTGGATCGAGGATATGTCGTTTTTGCTTTTGAAGTGTGGCGCAAAACAAGAAGAGCTGGTTTATCATGTTCAATAAAAAAATTGATCAATCCGACGTTTTTTGCCTCTTCCGTATTTTTATTTGTATTATTTTTTTTGAGGGGAAACAACAACAACAACAACAACAAAAAAGAGAGATGTCACAGTGAATTATAAATTGGTATGGCCGAGTTGACCAACCACCCAACGGGGTGACACAGAGAGCTTCCCAGACTACATGGCGCGCCGGAGACAAACGAATTGACAAATCCGAACGATTGATCCCATCCGGTTAGTGCCTGGCTACACGGGCATCCGCCAGGAACTGGGATCACATCACACAAAACTGGTGGGAATCCCATCCATCCGCACAACGGGTTGGCAATGCAGTTTATCACAAACGGGGAGAAGATGGTACACTGAACATGGTCAAGGGGAGCGAGGATGTAGTTGATCACTATGCCCCACGCCACCTTGAATATCTTTGTTGGTGACGTGAACAGAACATCTATCATACATTTGAGTGTTTGGCATGCGTAGATATCGACGACTTCTCCGCGGAAGGCGATCCACCGAAGCACGTCCCATACAAACGGCATGGTCAAGTCAATGAAATTGGCGAGAAATGCACCGAATCGGGCAGGGATGATGGTGATATTTGCAGGAAATAACCACCGCATGAGGTTCCCAAAGTTGTAGCATCCGGGAAGGGCTATACCTATCACCTCGAAACAGAACGTGGAGCAGTCTGACGTTACGGTCCCATTGCTATAGGATGTTGATGAGGCGATAAAGGCCCCCACTCGACTGAAGCACGCCACGAACTTCAACGACTCCTCCATTAGGTTGATCAGTTCTATGAGGAATGAGAGGATTGCTTGAAACAGCGGAGCAAGATTTGGCGCGAGAGCGAGGAGGCCCAAAATCGACGGGCAGCTCGTAAAGATGTTGAACGACGGGGAGAATATGGATTCGGTGCAGACAATACCAAATATACCCCCAAGTACCGCAAACACAAAATCCACCAACACATTCCAGAAAATGGCGAATGGGGGGCCTAGAGTGGTGAGGGGGTTCCAAATGTCGATAATAACACGAAAAAAGTCGCGCACGATCATCATAAATTTGAAAAAATTGGAGATGAAGAATTCACTTGACCATATCTTCTTGAACAGCCAGATGGCGCCGAGCAAGATGGCGTTCGGAACCCCGGCAATAAATACGTTGTAGACGATAAAGGAGATCAAGCTTAAGATGATCAGTATACCAACAAACATAACTACTAGTATTATCCGACAGCACGTCCCTTCTGTGGCTTTCAGCAGGTTGCGCCGCGCGAAATTCTTGATTTTATCGGAGGTTTCCCCTCCCCCGACGACTTTCATGGCAAAGCCGGCGACAGCCAAACTCATTTTGTTGTTCGGAGAGGATCAATCAGAGGGCAATGCGAAATAACCTCCGCCTTTTCTTTTTCGGGGGATCAAATTCATCATTCGTTTCGTAAAGTACATCCACTCCTGGATGACAATGATGACTCCGATCACCAGGAGAAACATCACCGAAGCAACGCTGACCGTGACTAATAACTTGACAATCAGCGGAAGTGTGAAAATCAGCGTGAAGAATTCTTCAGAAACTTGTTTGTACGCGACAACAGGGAGGAGAAGGGACACGATCACGCCGATGAAAAATAGAGCCGCAGAGATTATGGAGATGAAATAGGTCGTCCTCATGATTTTCGTACATGAAATCAACCACAGCGAAAACGTGAACAAGATGGAGATGATGAGCGATACGCAAGCCGAGAAGAGGATAAAGATGGACTGATCGTGCCAGTGGTACAGAGAAAACTGGGCAATGGTCAACACAATGATCCCCATTGTAAATAAAGCCACACACATTATTTGGTGACCACGCCTTCCCACATCAACAACCACGATGATGTCATCATCTTCATCACTATCACTATTTCTGTCACTATCTGATACAATCCTCCTCTTCTTCTTTCTCTTCTTCTTCTTCTTCTTACCACCTATTGGCATGATTACCATGGGTACGTTGACTGGAATTGGTGGATATATTTTAGGGGGAAATAGTGGGATTGGTGCGGCAATAGTAAATGACGTGACTACATCCATGTCCCCCATCTTTTTTTTTGTGTGTGGATTGTATACCCCATACTATTATAACAAACATCCGTTCTTATTTTCGCTGAAGATACAATCTTATATGAAATGTAATTTGTTTGACGGAACATGATCATCCTCATCCTTATCCCCATCTTCATTGCTCTGGTTTCCCGATCCTTTGCGGCGGACGTTGATTTCCACCAATGTTCATCAACTAACCGCATGCGTAGATCGTTGGTTGGTGAATTCACCCAACAGCCCGTTCGAATATTTGATATTGAAACAGATAAGGTGTCATATTCTCTCGGTGACACGTTCGACGTGACTGTGCATGGGCGTGTGATGCAGGGGATGCTCGAGCACCCGATCATGCTCGTTGAGATTAAACAATCCGGGATGCTCTTCATGAGTTACAGATACGATCTGTGCAACATTGCAGCCACATCGATGTGTCCCGCCGCGGAAGGTTCCGACTTTAGTTTCACGATCTCCGAGACCATTCCATCCTACAATCTCTTGAAAAGATACACAGGCAATCCATTCAGGATCAATTCTGTTGTGGAGGACCATGGTGAGCGTGTATCTTGTACGTATTTTGATCTAGATATAGGAAATTAAACAAAGTTGTAATATTACTTCGGTGACATCAATACATTTCTTCAACCAATGATTCCCCCCTCCCCCTCCCCCCCTAAAAATGCAGAGAATAAGGCAAACCAAGCGCGCGTATATTCTTATCTACACAAATGAAAACGGAGATGCGTCCAATGCATCAAAAATGGACCGGTTCCTGATATGTGTCCAGGAATATATAACGACATCCAATTACGTGCACATCCTCATCGGATTTGACGAGGACAAATTGTACATGGATTATGATACACCAGGGAGGGGCATGATCTGTTACGATGTAACCATGAGAAACCCGGATAAAAGTCCTGGCGTCGTGAAAAAGACACGCCAAAGTCTGAATCACTACAAGAGAAACAAATACCTCCTCAACATCACAGAAAAACAGTACAGAAGAACAAGAAAGTTTCTAGAGAAAAGACTCGGACTCCCGTTCAACTCGTGGGGGTTTGGCTGGAACCACATCCCATTCTTAAGGTGGTGCCCGTGCGAGATGTCGGGATCTTACTATTGCGCAGAGCTTATTGCCGACGCTCTGGCGTACTCTAAGGTGATCAATCTATCGGAAACAGTAACGGTAACGAGAGACGCTTCACGTTTATGCTGTTGCCTATGTCGCAAAAAGAAAGCGGAAGTGATCATAAAAATCCCCTATTCATACCAACTCACGGTCGGGTTGCTGATGGACATCATTCAGGAACAAACGGACGTGGCCCCGCTTTCCACAGAAACGAATGCAAATGATTACTGCAAACCAAGGAAGACGGAGTCGGTGTCGATGTCAAGGTTGGTTATCCAAAACGAATTCCGTGCATCACAAAGGATGTTGTCCGTGAAAACAGGTCAACCACCCCCAAAGAAAAGATATAGGAAGAAGAAAAGCCACCGACGACATCAACGGCGCTTGTTTACGGAGATCCAGGCTGTCACTTCCCCTCTGAATGAGGAGAATAAAAAGGACAAAGTATACGTATGTTTCTCATTAGTCAACTTTCCATGTATTTGACATTTCCCTTCTTCATCCCTACCCCATATCGACAGAACAATTTTGGGTGGAACGAATTTGAGAAGCTCGTATAGATGGCATTGTCATGTGGCGGTTGGGTGTACACTGTGTTCCTGTTAGTGATGACGGTCGCCTCGGCTGTAATTCCTCTGGTTCTCTGGTTTGTCGGGGCGCCGATTGGACGCGTCCATTATGAGCCAGTGCCCGTAACCGGAACAGACTGGGATCATTTTCTTGTGTTCGGGTTTTGGGTGTTTCCCCATTCTACGAACAATTATCTCATGTATTTGGTCTTCTCCTCTGCTGTGTTTGTACCCTACATCTACCGCCACTACCGGCCATTCTGGGTGACAAATCTGACCAAGGTGTTTAAGAAAGGACTCTATTGGCCCTCAATTTCTCTGGCGGCATTTGTCCTCGCTTCATACATCACAATAACGTTGGCGGGATCCTGGGAGTTGATAGAAAATGCGTGGAGCATAGTTGGGTATATGATCACCGGTATGGAGTCGTACTTTAACGAAACCGCCATAGATTTCAACGTGGGAGACATGATTCTTGCGTTAGCCATGTCCATCTTTGCTAGCCTACTCCTCTACTTGAACTACATCCCGCTAACAATGGGCATCCTCATCTGGGCGCATGGATTTTGGGATTTTGTGGTTATCGTTGTAATCGTATCCGTGGTCCTTTCGTGGCAATATCTGGTCCCACCCATCAACTTAGTCATCAACGGGTACCACTTCAATCTGGGGTTCCTCCTATTTATCTGGTTACAGCTCCTCTTGTTCCGTGTGATGGAGTGGTATCACACGAGAATCGCGAGGAGGGTTGAGAACAGGGGGTTTGTGACTGTGGGCGAAGTGCGCCGATTCTACCTCTACATCCACGTCTATTTTCTCACGATATGGGTTGTCATGGCTGCTTTGCTGTGGCCTACCTACCCCGCAATGATCGTCGGGCATGCCATCTTTGTGGTTATCCTCATCTTTCTCAACCGAGTGCTGCCGTCGTTGAAGAAAAGGAGAAGGCAGAAGATGTGGAGAGAAGATGTTCTGACCGTGAGAAAGAGGAAGAGGAAATTTGGATTTGGATTGATTAGAGGACAACTGTTTTGGCTGACAGCATTCATTCTCTTATTAGTCGCGGGATTTGTGGCTTTCACTGTGGTGTATACGATAACAACACAAGAAAATCCGTGGCGTCTCATCTGGAATTATCGCGGAAAGCTGCACTCAGAGCCGGGCGACTTTCTCACGGGTCACAAGAGCATTCTGACGGAGAACGTGCATCGGACGTTCTCGCACTACCTGAATCCGTTTTTGTTTTACTGCTTCTTCGGATCGATCGCTTTTTACCCGATCACCGTGTGTCGCAGCGCGTACCTCAGCTGTTGGAGGAGCCATGGGAGTGTTCGAAAGCAAAAACGACGAAATTGGCCGCCTAATCATTGGTTTCCTTACGCCGCCGCATCATCAGTCACCATCGGGTTTGTCGTTTTGTGGAAGATTATCGATACAGCGTTGACACATATAGGAGTGGAGTCATTCAATTTGACGGGGCAGGACGCCCCGCTGGGAGAAACGAGTATTGCCTTTATTGTCTCTATTCTAACCTCCTTGTACACCTACTTCATTTACCCACCACTCCCCGGTCTACTTTTGGCCAGGGAGGGCAGGGGTCTGATATGGTTGATCCACATTCTCCTATTCACCGGTTTGTACGCCATACTTCGCATCCTCCCGGGCCTCGCCATTCTAGACTTGGTGACCGAGGAGTTGACGCACTTTGGGTTCTATCTCGTGTCCATGACATCGATGGTGTATCTGTTCATCATGGAGTGGTTTCACGCATCTCTCGCGCGCAATGTGCCGAAGAAGAAACGTATCGTAACGACGATGGACGTGCATAGATTCTATGTGTACGTTCAGATAACTGTTGTTTTGTACTGGGCGGCATTTTTTGGAATGACGCTCCATTCCTACATATCACTGGGTATCGGGGTTGCCCTCCAGCTCGCGGGGTCCGTCATGCTAAAGGTTATCATGTAATATACATTATAACACATTTTATTTGTAAAATGTACAACAACAACCACCATGTTTAAAATGACCACATCACTTCCACCAGTACGTCGGGATCGGGCGGGCTCGTGATCTCAACGTCCCAAATGGGAGAATGAACCGCGTCATCGTCGTCATTGAGATGGTGCAATATGAGGCAGGCAATAGACTCGCCATAATCTTCAGGCGTCATAAACACACCGATATCGATGAGGTTAATCTTCCGCCTGATCGTGTTCGATGGCTTGTCCTCATCGTCATTCAATACGTTCACGCCGCTCTCGCGGAGGATTTCCAACACAGCACCCGTCACCCGCTCCATTTGAACCCAAATGACTTTATTCGCGAAAAAAAGGGATGGGATATATATTTCAAAGAGATACCCCTGTCTTCGTATAGATACTCAATTTCTTAATCATAACTCTTCTGAGAATAACCATGACGGCGCACAAATAGCCCCCGGGGCAAAGCTGCGCAGCCACAGACTCACGAACCAGTTTCCGAGCCGCGCCCATGTTGTGTTCAGCAAGGCGTTCGTATTTCCATTGCAGGTGTGCATCGTTGATCATTGTGTTGATTCCTTTTTCGATACATCGAATAGCCTTGGTCAGTCTCATAGAAGATTCACATTTATCTACTACCATAGAATAGTTCGGAAAGAATATATTTTTCAAGGACGACGCCGGCGGCGGATTCTCACGGTGGTATAGGATGATGTCGACGATGATAGAACTGACTTTGGCATAGTGCATGTTCGTGTATTCCCCAGCAAAACGTCGATCAAAGAACTCTCTCTCCAGGTCGCACTCAAACGCGTTCTGGATGTAGCTCCGAATTTTGTGCATGTGCGCTTCGGCATTCAACTCAACAGACATCAAATTTTTTGGTGACCATTGAACCCAAAGAAAGGGGGAAAAAAGGCGGCAGTGGCGGCGACGAAACCCAAAAAAGATGGATTACAGTCGTGATTCTCTTTTGTATTACCGCGCACAGATGTTTACTATTAGTGAGATACGTGGTAAATTTATCATTGACAGAGTGACCTTGCGGAAGGCGAATGTGTTTTTAACAAGACTATGGATAAAGCGCGTCGTGGGACAATACAATAAGGTTGTGCTGTGTGCCGCGTGTATTTACATGGCCTGTGAAGAAATAAGCGCGCTCTGTACGGTGGATTGGATGGCAAAAGTTGTGAACATTCCAGAGGAGAAGCTCAGAAGATGTGTAGATAATATTAGTATCGCATTGAAACGAAAAATTAGGACTTAGACATGTTTTTTTTTAAAATTCATAATACTGTTACATACGTACGTCCGGTTTCTTTCCATCGCCCGTCGATCGGGTTTTGTTCGAAATAGAGGCCATCATGTGTGATGAAGTAGCGCACTCCCAAATACCGGCCGACGTACAGTACATCGGGGTGAAAATACACCCAAAACATGTTCACGCAATTCGGGGCCATCCACTCATCTGAATTCATCGTTCTTGATCAAAATAGAAAAGAAAAGTTTGGTGAGGGAGACCAATAATTAATCAATGTCCAATAGCATGGAAATTTTTTCCCAGCTCGCCGTTTTCTCAAGTTCGGAATCCAAATGGAGATCCCAACACTCATCGCTACAATAGACCCCACCATCCCGCTCAATTGAACCGGAATAATGGTAAACATCACAATGACTGCATATACACAAAGGAATGTCCACAAATTTGCCGACAAAATTCAAGCGCGCCTCTGGGTTCGTGGGGAGTACCTTGACATCAAAATACTTCTGTGCAAGATCATGCTCCTCAACAGTAAGAACGATGGCAATGTAGTCCACCAACCCATACGTATTCTTAGCGAATAAGGCCGACTTGGTTCGATTATTGGGCATCGTATCTATTTTATCGTCCAGGAGATCTAATCTTCCATCCTGCGCGGATTGGTTGGGTCGAAACAATATCTTCCGCAGGATGTGCGACCAGCAGTTCGACTTGTGCATTACCCAGTCTTTCCGTTGACACTCCACTGAACAATACACACGATCGCGACAACGGGAGCAGCGTTGTGAGTTGAACGATACAATAGAGCAATGGTTGCACACATAATTGGTATGGACAATTAATTCCATCGAGGACTCATGGATCATAACTCTCCTCACATAATCGTACATATTGCCGCGAAGGGCATTGTCGACAAGTTTAGACACAACGAATATCCCGATCACCTTATTTTTGATCAGGTAAATACAAGCATACTCACAGTCTAACATGTTGACAGCTAAGATGACATATATCCCCCTATCCGAAAATGATTTCATCCTACGCTTGTGCTTCTGATTCAGTAACGAATCGAAATACTTGGCGGACATCGAGAAAATTCCGTCGTCCAGCGCGTGGTTCTGCGGTGCGATAATAACACGCCGTAAGCGACCCATAATCTTATCAGAGATATTTCGTTGAATCATCGTAAGACAGCACCCAAAAATTTCAACGATCCCGCAGATGCTCGTCGGAGGGAAGGAGGAAAAAAAAAGGATTGAGGTCCGGGCCCAGTTCCGCGGAAGTAAAAAAAAGGAGCGACATCCAGCGACATCCACCAACATATCGCCAATTAAATTGATGACTACGTATAAGTCAATAGACGAAAAAATGAGAGGAGAAATCGATCTCTTGCTAAACAAGATGATTGATGTCACGCAGAGTAAGGTCAATATTGCGTCTCTGTGTGCCAACCGAGATTACTATGACAGAGAAGAGTGCGTCCTTGATCTGATTGACGAGCCCATGATCAAGCTCAAAAAAGCGATGGTTGACATGACAATGCAATGCGTTGCGTTGCACGATCTGGAGCGTTTGGAGCGTCTGAAGCGCAGAAGAGAAAAGAAAGAGAACGCGGATTCGACCGAACCGCCGACGAAGAGACAAAAGTTGTACTGAATATTTCAATACTACTACTACTACTACTCAATCCCATGTTGATTACTTTCATTGGTCACCGCCCTTGTTTTCGTGTAGAGGTACAAGTGGAGAATCAATCGCACGTGCGCGTCGTCCATCGCCATGTTGAACGCATCTGTTTTGATGGGAATATCGTTAATGTACATATCCACGAATCTTTCCAGCAACACTTGAACGTATGGCTTGGACGCGGTGTCGTACGCCGGCCCTTCCGCGTTAGCCAACCTCATCAACCTACCAGACGCCGAGTAGTAGGGCAAGATCGACTCCGGTCCTGGTTTTGACGCGAGGGTAGCGATATCCCCCTCACTTGGGGGCATGCGCGACACAATCCGAAACTCCGTCAGCAATGTACTTCGCTGTATCCTTATATGAAGGAGAATGAAGTACGCAATCCCGCAAATATGGACCACCGACACGTCTTGAACGTAACCTGTTTCATCGTCCTGTGTCGCACTGATCAGTTGATACACCATAGCTCTCAGCTCCTCGGTAAAGTCCTTCTGCTCCCCGCGACTTTGGTAAATCCTCTTCGCGCTGATCACAATCATGTCCTCCATCCCTTTGTTCACAGCGCCATCGAGCATCGTCAGCGAATCTTTCATCCTGAGGACGGGGAGGTTCAATCTGTACCTTGGCATGGCGTCAGAAAAAAACGAGCCCTTCTGAAACCACTTTGTCCGCGCGACAAAGAGGAACGCATTGAAAAACAGGGAAAGGGACGCTACGCCCTGCAGAGACGTGGCGCGGGCTACCGCGTGAAGTTTGGCCATTCTCTGTTCCAGATTCTCCATTCGCGAGAATCCGTTGGAGAGGGCGGAAAGGGAGCGAATGAAGCTGGTCTGCTTCCCTTTCTTATACTTGATGTCGTCCCCCACAATCTGGGCGATGGAATTTTCGATCTTATCTTTCATGTCGTCAAATCCGATTACGCCACGAATGATCTTCCACACGCCGTTCTGATCAAACATCGACCGCACGAGAGAGAGGCGCATCTGCGTGTTGACAATATCCGTGTAGGAATTAACGTGCTCCGTCACCTTTGTGCTTCCAAACGAGCATCGGTGCGACGCGTCGTAGTTTATGTACGAAATTTGGTTCACGAGGGAGGCAATCTCGCCCCAGTAGCTCATGTCCATCACAACAAACTTGCTGACGTCGATATCCTCAATCTCTCTCAGGATCACCTTTGCTCGTTCAAAGATTGTGATGTTTCCGTCGTCCACAAACAACTCGTAGGGGAACTCGGCGCGTTTGACATCCACAGACTCCTTTCGGGGCTCGGAGATGGCGTGCATCGCATTTCCGAAAAGGACAGACAGTTTATCCGTTGCGATAACGAATCGGTCAAACTTTTGCATCGTGATCGCCTGTTTGGCGCTGATCTTTCCCCTGGATGGAGAGAGGTGGGCGAGCATTCGCTTCCGCCACTTTTTCATGATTCTTTCCGAAAAGGCAGCCGCAAACACATTGCACGAGTCGTGCGTCATGTAAACGAGCGATCGCGTAATCAACTGAAAGGCACTAATATTGGCCTCCATCTCTTCCTTCACCTTCATGTATTCATCGTTTTTACTACTGTATGCACGCCACAGGTACCCATATTTGACGACGCTCGCGGTTCTATCCCCGATTATCGCCGCGATCTTTTCTGCATAATAGGCCAGAACATATCCAAATGCTTCAAGAAGGCCGTTGTACGCCGTCGTCAACTCATTTCTGGCGACGTAAAGTGTGTAATAACGAGCCATACTCATCCTAGTCTCGTCTTCACTTTCTATAATGCCCGATATAATATTGTACATTGTGGTTCCTTGCGGGAGGATGGACAGTTTCTTACGCATGTATGCTTCCGTATGGGTATTCCCCAGTGATGTGTTTACCACACGAAGGATGTGGTTGACCGAAAGTATGGTGGAAATCCACTTGCCAAATCTCTTTATGTCAAACTCCATCTTCCCCTTCCCCTTTCGTGGAGCGGGTTTTATGCTCAGTTCGTCGAGTTTTTCGAGCAACGACTCAATTTTGCCCAAATCGACATCCTCGAATATGAAAGAGAATTTTTCGGAAGTTTCACCGAGGGAACCTATGACTTCACGATGATCGTTTTCCACGTGCTGGTATCTTTCCCCGGTTAAATAGGCCGCGGCACTCTTCAAAATCCACGTCCTCCACGGTGCCGCGGCAACGTAATTGTACGTGGAGTAGTACAAGCCTGCGTAGGCCTTAACGATGTTTTTCTCATGAGCAATACCTCGTATAGCAAATGCAGTATTGCTTGCAAATGATGTAAACCTGCTGAGCCATTCTTTCGAAAAGCGCAGTGATCTGTATGTGACAGATTGAGCTGAATCCCACAAATCGTCTACAACGCGCATGACGGACTGCCAGCTCTCGGAAACGAGGATTGTGCCCACCATTTTTTTCGCTGCCTTCTTCACGCTAAGCGCCGCATCTATTGCATGCCCGGCCATTATATTTGTCGCAGCATAAACTAAGCCAACGACAGGTATCTGCATGACCGCCGCCCTTACAATCTTACTCGCGTCAACCGCAATATGAATACTCATCTTATAGATGTAATTCGCTAGTGTCTTCACAGAACTATCACTAATTTCCACGAAAGAGAAAAACATGGAATGTAGTGTGGCTGCCGCTACCAACAGAATACGTTTGTCGGAATCGTCAAATACACTAATGTCGAACTTACCACCCCCGTCTGTAGCCAGAGTATCTATCAATGCCTTCCGGCGCTTATCTTCTGTGACATCACGAAACAGGCTGGATACAAATTGCAACGCCTCGACGCGTCCGCTTTCTTCGTAGTACTCCCCCTTCAAGTCTCTCTCCTTTTTGGCGTTTAGCTTGGTTTCCAAATCGATGTTGTCCAACTTCCCCGAGAGATTAATCCATTTCATTGCCAATTCCTTCCATAATTTCCCCTCCACTTCCCCCTCCCCCTCTCCCTCTCCCTCTCCCTCCTCTTCCACCCCATAATCTTCCGCAAATGCCTTGAAATCTTTTGCGTACTTCTCAGCTGATTTCGTTGATGTCGTTTTATCGTCTAGACTTATACGAATTCGCAATGCGATAAGGTTCGAAAGACCGGATTTTACGTCCTTCTCCACTTTATCCACCGCTATCTTCATTTTAGCCATAGCCGCTCTACCGTTGACATTCTTCTCCAGTAAGACATCCCCGGCTTTTGACAACTCCGACAACTCCGTTATGATCTCATACTGTTTGGTAGTCTTGACCAATTTCTGTGAAAATTCTGAGAATTTAACACTACCGCGACCGACCACGGATTTTCCTACGACGCCCACGGGCTGGTTTGTCGTAACCACCATCTGTCTCGGATACAGCGGTCCTCTGGATATCACCTTTATCTCTGAATCGTTTCTCGGCGAATCCTTTGGATGCGCCTCCTTGACCGAGATCAGTCTGCCGGAGGAGATACCTTGCATAATACCCCTCGTCTTCAGCCCCGTTCTCACCAACTCACCCGTTGGAATATCCATTTGAGTATCATCACTCTTCTTAATCCCAAACACGTGACTATTCTTAAGAATTGAGATTCTTGTTGTTGCAGAGGCGTTCAATTGCGTCATGTATTCCTTCGAAGAGGGGAGTTCTTCTTGTCCTGCATCCACTAACATCTTGTCGACTTTCTTCGCTACTTCCTTGTGTTTTTTCTTCGCTTTCTTGAGTAAATCTGTATCTCCACGATTTTCCGTGAGCGCCACCCTCCCGATTTCCACCTCCATCCTTTTCATGAACGGATGCGAGATGATGCTTGTTGCTTTGTTGATATTCGTGTTAACAACGAGAACATTTTTGTGGGACCTGAATGTGATGCCCTTGTTTGTGGCGCCTGGAACGTCAACGACGGTAGAAAAAAACCCGGTGCGGCTCATGTTGTTAGTGCGTTGATGTTTTTGGCAACCGTATGTATTCCACAATATTTCTTCATGTATTTGAATTAATTGATGTTTCTCACAATCAGATCCTCATCCTCATCCTCATCCTCATCGTCATCGTCATAAATGTCTCCACCAATCGTGTACTGGTCCTTGGTCTTGTCCCCGCGTTTTCTATTTTGCTCTGTCACGTAGTATGTTGTGTTCACGGGCTCCCACCATTCTTCTGCTTGATGCAGATCAGATACACGATAACTCCCAAAAGCACTGAAATGAACAGAACGAAAAAGACCAAAACCGCCAGAAATATATAGATCCCCATCCACAGCCACCCCATTTTTGTCGTCGGGATGAAGTGATCAAGGAATTCCTGGCATGTATTCTCAAGGGCCACGAGGTGCAGATTGATCACGGCGTCTGTTCGCGCATCTTCGCACAACGCGTATTTGCGGAAGTACGCTTCTTCCTCTCCTCTGTCGCACTTTTTGTCGGTTGACAAAAACTTCCTGGCCGTGATGCCATCTGCGTTTGCCATCCGGTAATGCCGTCGGTAGGTGTACGTCGTTTTCCACACAATAATCAACGACCCGCCAACGATTAAGAGGATTAAGGAGAGGAGGAAGATGTTGGCTGCGCAGTTTACTATTGTATTTGTGCTCATGAGCAACCGTACTTTCCTCCCACGTGGTCGTACCATCCATGCTGCATAAAATTCATTTGGTTTGTATTTACATAGTTTTCAGAAATAGTTAATTGTAGTAGGAATCAATTCCCATCATTTCCATCATAGACACGTCCACGCAAAACGACACGACACCACGTAATCTGATTCTTGACATATACCTCCTCGCGCCACCTTTCTTCATGTCTTCAATTTCGATATCCACGTCGTAGTAATCCAACCACAACGTTTCTTTCTGTGCCAAAATACGTTGGCGCTCTGGCCACCGCACAGACACAGAGTCTGCGATGATCACACGACCCAACCGCTCTCCGCTGTATTCCGGATTCACAGCGTGGATGACAGTCGGCGTGCTGTTGTTCAGCCAGATTGAGATGAGGTTGAGGGCTATTGGTTTTACAAACCCGGGTCTTTCCGACTCAGCGTTATTGTCAGCTTCTGCATTTAGCATTACGTGATGGTGCGCAAGACAAGACGGCCTGTCCTCTTCCTGGAGAGAATTCCTCAGGATATCCATTTCATAAAATATATCTAACAACGAGATTCTGTCAATCTCCATGTCCTGTACTTCGTCCGCTGTCAGGTTTCTGACCTCGATGAGATGACCCGGGCGAAATATGTAAGCATCTCTATCGGTGATTGGAATGCTCATCCTGTACTTTCTGTTTTTGTACCGCGTGATTAGCGGAGTACCGTCACCTCTTTCAAAGTACGCGTCATCACTCGCTCTTCCGTGATCTTCCTCCAACTCCACGTCCACATCCATGTCCACCTCCACCTCCACATTCATGTTCATGTCCATGTCCATGTCCATGTCCACATTCACATCCACATCCATGACCGCGCTTGCATCCACCACTTTCGGTTCCACTGTTCTACCGCTTCTCTGGGACGCCCTCGTCGGTTTCACGTCTGTCGTAAATGTCTTTTGTACGTAAAAATACCAAATGAATGCGGTGATCAGGATCATGACACAAATAAACATCACACAGATCAAGAAAACAATACAAGAGCAAAGAGAGCAGCATGACTCTTTCTGACTGGATTTGATTATGGCGATAATCTCATCGGTGGTCAGCTGTTGCTGTTTCATTCCCTTTCTTGGTCTTTTCTTGATCGCCCTATCTACGACAACTACATTCTCATCCATCTCCATCTCCTGATGTGTGTGTGTGTGTGTGCGTTGGGCTGTACTGAATTACTTTTTGTGTTTTGTTTGTAAAGAGAGAATGGATTGACCGGGGGGAATAAAAAAAGTGGTTTCTATTTATTCTGTGTTGTGATTGTACTGGTTCTATTGTTCCTCCTGGTCTTCCTGGTCTTCTTCATGTTCCTCCTATACCTATTCTTATTCCTATTTCTATACATATTTAGGCCAATCGGCAAATTAAAAGACTTCAAGAATGCCATTGAGTCTTTTTTCGTGGGAAGGCGCGGCCCGGTAACCCAGAACAACAACAAAATCTGCGCAATCACGAGGAGGATCATCAATCCAGAGGAGATCATAAGACAGACGTAAGACCAGTCCGACTTTAACTGTCGCGCACCAATGGACACAAAGTATCCATCGCCTCCGGTACACGCTACATTCCATGGGCAACCAGACTCGGCATCCGACCACATTTCCGATTGGCAGCACCAGAGCATGTCGTTGCATGAATTGTTGATGTCCCCTCCATCGGCGGGCGATTTATTGCATGAAAGCCATGTTATTGATAACGACAAAATCCAGATGATGACCATGAATATCAAGAGGATGATGTTGACGAGAAGACCAAACCACGTCCACACAGAAGAAACTCCTGCGTTCAGTGCGCTTACGGAGTACAGGGAAGCAACGCTCGCAATCCAAAACACGAGATCCATTATTGTCTGCTGATCCGAGGCAATGTTGTTGTGGATTTCGCCTGGCGTGAGGCCCATCCGATATGGCGTCACATGCGACGTGGATCTCAGTAGTGACATGATGAGCGGCACAGTACTGAAGATGATAAAGAATGTGGAAATGTTCAAGAGGAATCGTACAATATTTTTCTTCCCTTCCCACTTTGTTCTCTCCACGATTCTGGTTTCCTCCATCGTGGTGTGGTGTGACGTGGTGTGATGTGATGTGATGTGCCAACTTATAATTCAGTACAGTAAAATTCTTGAATCTGGGAATAAACTCCTCCTGAATTACGACATAACCTTACCAGTCGGCTTTTTTGGGCTCTGGGAGTGCACCCCCTCTGTACGCCTTCATGGTAGGACCGGTGGCCTCATTTCCCCAGTGAGAGTTTGCCAGGGTGAGCGGTTTCCACGTATCCCCGACCCTGTACAGAGTCCTGTCTTGGCAGCAAAGGGTATTTGCTCCTGTCCATCGGTTGTCTTGTGCGTCTCCGATCGTCATCGGTATGTTCCAGAAGTTTGCAAACCTGTACGCCGTCGGGTACTGCGGCGCGCCGTCCAAGATCTCCTGTTGCGGCCATCCCTTATTGATCAGCGTTGTGAAGTGTCCCAGGATATCTACATTTTGCGATACAGTTCGAGAGAACCCCACTGGAACTTCCACGGCAAAGAGGGCCTCTCGATTAGATCCAAATTTATGAGCGGCCGGATTGTAGTACTCTTTATCCTTGATGTGGGTCTTGGGAGAGAAAAACTTTCCCCCCGACCCCACAACATACCGATCGATAATCGCATTCTCCTGAACGAAGATGTTCTTTGGTTGTGTGACCACGGTACCCATACTCTGGGTGTATCTGATTGTGATCACTCCTCTCTTCGCGGCCATTCCCATCAACAGGAGGGGATTCCCACGAATACGGAACGCCGCGCGACCCTTACTCATGATCCCAATTACCGGATACCCCAGATATTCCATATGAGGCCTGAAGATGATGTACTCGATGGGCGGGCACGCCTTCATCTTGTGGAGAGCCTTCATGTTGTTGCTCGTCATATCCGCCATGAGGAGCGCCGCAGTCGCCGATCGCGTGAACGGGTCCCTCCCGATTTCCCGCATGGTCTTTGAAAACGTTTCCCCGAACGACGGGTGTGACGTGTTCTGCGGGGACAGCGTTTCATTTTTCATGAAATTGATGGATTGGCCACCTTGCCCGTACAGGTTAAAGTTACGCCACACGTGGAACGGATAGAAAACCTTGCACGACCCATCAAACGCCCGCGTATGACACCCGCGTTTGTCCGATTGTCCGATTGCCACAGCCTGTTCCTTCGTAACTCCTGTGGGTGTGTACTTTGTTTGGAACAACTCCCCGTTGCCCACAGATCCAGAAATTGAGTATCTGAGCTGAGGCGACAAGGTCAGCGTCGTTCGCACGGCTAGCTGACCGGTGGCGGACGCCATGGTCAACGCCATTTTTCTGGCGTTGCTGTAGATGAGATAGAGATTTCTCATTGCATCAAGCTCACGCATTTTTTGTGGATTCCGATCACGTATCTGCTGCGTAAATGCTCGTTCTCCCATAGGACGAGATGCCAGTTGATCTTGATCGAGAAGAAATTTGTACAACCCGTGTGAGTTGAACACGTTTGAATCCATAATTTCCCCAGTATACGCGGCATTGAACAGACTGTGCATCATTGCCACGGTAATACGTTCACCAGAAACATCACCATCAACCGTATCATCATTCATCAATGTCATAATGACGGAACCATTATCAATGATCAATCCATCATTTTGAAGGGCGGCCAACACATTTGTATTATCATCATCATTGTAATCTGATATATGACCAATCATGTACCCCACATATGTTGATATAGATTCCACATCAACACGACGGTCCGCCGGCACGGAGTCAGCTGTCCAAAACACCCCTGTCTTCATGACAGATTTCGTGTTTGTACTCAATCCCTTAAAGAAATCAATAACACTGGAATCACTCCTATCTTTGTCAGTCACCAATAGACCGAACGGATTGTATTTTACCCAGAGGAAGTTTGTCGCGTTGTGCATCGTGTTGATGTACGCGTTGTACGATGCCTTTGGCGTTTGAAATACGATCGGACTGAACCTCCTGATATTTGATATGATCTGAAAGTCGGGGAGGGCGTTCTCGAGATAGCGCGCGTGCATATCAAACGCTTTGACAAACTTCACCGCAGTTTTGTGGATGAATTTGTCCCGCCCCTCATGCATAAGTTTGATATCGAGGTTGGCAATCGCTTCCACGGCCCACAGATTTGCGCACCCGAACGGTATGGTCACTTTTCCATCCTCGATCGAAAATTTGTAAAACCCTGTCCCCGGCGATTGTTCCAACCCGTAAAACCGATCAGAAGTGTACGCCGGCCCGGTGTTGGTTACCACCTCCTCGATGACTTTCTCGTCATCATCATACTGACATTCATAATCATCATAATCATCCATCATGGGGATGTCACCGTCGTCGTCTTCATCACCATCATCCTCAGGGTCTTCCTGATACATAGGAAGACCCGCGCCAATCACATCTTTCTGATAAACCTTCCAGTTTGTTCTCAGAAATTTCGTCAACACATTGACGTCGTATGGTATGTTCTCCAAGTCTGTAAACATGCGGACGAAATCCTGGATGTCAGCGGATGATACAAACCCTCCGTTGAAGTGGTTCAGCATTGTCTCACCGCAATATTTCATCAATTTCGGCCACAGATTGTAGTGGGCCCGGTCGCGGATGTTCATCTGTCCGATCAGCTTGATTGGTTCGCCCACCATGTTTTCCCCGTCTTTATTGGATATAAGAAGGAACGGGTCATACTCCTTATCTTTGTCAACACCCTGATTGTTCTCCATGATTTGTCTCACCTTGCCGCTTTTTGAGTGAAACGTAAATGAGTTGTCCAAACACGCAGAGAACGGGATTATTTTGTCGTTGTCGGTATCTTCGTCGTACATCTTGATCTGCATGTTTGACGAAGTAAAATTGTTCGGGCATTCCATTTCCTCATCAACCTTGTTGAATAGGAGTGAGAACGTCCCAATTTGCACGCATTTACGGAGAATGTCCTGATAGAGGTTTCTCGTCGTCGAGATCACCTCCCTAATCTCAAACACGTTAAATCCGTTGATTTTTAACGCTGGCTTTGCCCCGGGCTTTGGATTTCTCTTTGCCGGGAGCAAGTTTTTGTCCAACTTCATGCGATACGACGTAGTCTGCGGTCCGTTGATGTAATAGTCGGTGTACTCAGACTTTCTGCGCATCAGTTCGTCCAGCTTCCGCGGAACGATCAGCGTGTCCAACTCTCCTCTGTACCCGCTCGATACGGTGACCATGTTACTGATCATGGCCTGCATTCCGTTTTTCATTTTTCTGGAGATGTCCCAGTCCGCTTTTTCCATGTCAAAGTACTCATCCGGGGAGTTGATGGATTTCATCTTTTGGGATTCCAGCTCCGCAAACTTTTGCTGGCGGATTTCCAGGATGAAATCCATCAGCTCCGTATTCATGATCGCATTTGTGATTGCCATCAGTTTTTCCCACATTTCCTCCTGTCCCTCCTTAGAGGATAGCATGTTGGCGTTCATGGACATTGATTTACCGATGTACATGCCAGAAGAGCTGTGCTGTTGGATGTAGGAGCTCACTTCCGACGGCGGCGCGCTGAGACCAATCAAATCGGCCCCGTCATTGGAGAAGATCTTTGTCGTGACCGTGAAGTTGATGTTGTTCGTGAAAATCATGGGCGCGATGGTTTGCACCCACGAATTCATGTTGCTGATTTCTTCGAGAACCCAAATCAACTGCGACGTGTAGATGTTGTTCTCTCCGAGATAGGCCATCGGCCAATCCCCTCGGCTCTGCCACCCTGACGTCATTCCCGTCTTTTTAGAGTTTGGTGGCGGCCCGAAAAACAGTTCGTGCCCCGTCAATGGCTCGGGATTGTACTGAACGGACCTATCGAGAGCGTTCTTGTCCATTGGAATATTTTCATACAGAGGCTGGCGCCCCGACCCATCCCCGACCATGATGTCATGGTGCGCGCGACCTCGCATGTACCCCCCTTGAGCTGCATTCATCGTTGGGAAACGCATTCCATCATTTCCGCTCATTCCCACACTGTATTGTATATCAACGATTGAGTGTATAAGATTAAATAGATTACAATATTTGTTTCATGATTGTATTACTTTTGATGATAAGAAAGTTCTCCCGGGCTGGTTGATGCCGAGGGAGAACGGTGCCTCGAGTTTGTATTCGATTAATGCTTTGATTCTGTGGTGATCATCTTTCTCCTTTAATAGAAAACGAGCCAATTCAATGTCCCGCTTCTCCGAGATCACTGTAATCTTCGTCACGTTACTGAGAACGCCCTTTATGTCATCCCGCACCTGAGTCCACACAGGCTGTGTAATAACGTAACCGTCGTCCTGTCCGCATTCTTTTTCAATCGTGCGCAGCATCCGGTTCATCTTGATCGTGGATCGGCGCAACGCGGCCTTAATCTTCACGTGGTCTCTCGACCTCTTTGCGCGCGCCTTTTTGGTAGCCTGTAACCGCAACTTCTGCTTCTTTACCAACCGACTGAACGTGACGCTTCTCCCGCTCCGCCGACGCTTGCCCTTGTATGTTACGCCCAATCGAATTTTAGCGTTCTTCGGACTACCCATCGCGATAGCAACGTCACGTGCGAGTGTGGCCTCCTCATCGGTTGGTGCCGCGCGGACGTTGCGTCGCACCATACTATGTCGGCACTTATGGGACAGCCCATAATTTTGTGGGATGGCCTAGTTCCGCGAAAATCAAAAAAAGGCGAGACTTCGACAACAAACTCATCGTTATAATTTTGAAAATTCCAAAGTATAAGACCTTTTCGAAAATGGAGATTCAGAAACTTGTGTTCCCGTCGGTCGCCCGGAAATCCCCCGAGTTGTTCAAATCCGGGACAATGATCATGCCAAGCAAAGATAAATCTGGTCCGAAAATTTACTACGCGATTCCACCAGTGGACAGCGACAGCGACAGCGACAGAAATATGATTGGTGCCGCAAAGAAGAAGAAGAAAAAGAAGAAGAAGAAGAAGAAGAAAAAACATAGTAGCATTCGGTGTGATCCTGAAGACGTGTCAACGTGGAATGTGGACAAGAGGTTGGCGTTCAGGAACCGAAAAGCCAGCGAGTCAAGCTACAGTTATCGATTTACCGAGAAGAAGATCAAAGGACGCTGGCGTCCGACTGAGGACTTCCTTTTTCTGAAGGCCGTGGAAAAGTACAAACCGTGGGATGCCCTACCAAAATGGGGCATCTTCGCGCGAAGTATCCCAACCAGAGTCGGATATCAGGTTCAGTATCACTATAAAATGTTTGCGGCAAGCGAACATTACGAAGAGTTCAAGAGGCAAGTGATAGCGGGGATAACGCCGACCTATCTCCTTGCCAAGAAAGAAAAGGCTGAGACTGACACAAAATACAGGAAACTCATGTCGAGAGGAGATGAGTTTGATCCATGCGCGTATGATGAAATCCTCACCACTGAATTGGAAGCCGAGGCCGAGGCCGAGGAATTCGAAGATGAAGATGAAGAAGAGGATGAGGATGAGGATGAGGATGAGGATGAGGATGAGGATGAGGGATTCGAAGACATCGAAGACGAGGACGTTGACGAGGGATCAATGTTGGGAAAGAGGAAGAGGGACGACGACGACGACGACGCGAGCGCGGGCACGAGCACGGACAAAAATTTGGATGGGGAGGTACCGAGGAAACGAAGAAAGATGAGTCACGATAAGTCTTCACAAGTGAAGTGCGTGGTGTGCGATTGTTACCACCCCACAGGGGATGTGATTCAATGCTGCGATAAGGATTTACATATATGTAAAGAGTGTCAGTCCTATATTGATCAAAGTGACCCCATTCTTTTAGAAGATATCTAAAAGAATTTACTTTGTGTAGGGAAAGACAACATTACAAATTTCTAAACTTTCTTCTCTTCTTGAATGGCTTCGCAAGGTCGTCGTCGACAGTCCGCGGGCGTTTCGTTCCACACAGAGGCATCACAACAACGGAAGGACGCGGACATGGCATCGCGTTTATCACGATATCCACTATTTTCTTGTCATCCCTATACCCACGGTAGCACCGAGCCATGTAGGAGAATACGTAGGAGATGGAGATTTTGCCCATGAGGTCCACACTATTCAAAAGAAACGTCGCACCGGGAACGTCAATGAACAAGCTCTTCATTTTCAATAACGTGCCCACGTAGTCTCTTTTGTTCCGCTTAGTCCTCACCAAGTCTAGAATCATATCGGGTGTATGGACGCCCTCCTTCACCTGACCGATAAATCTGACAAACTTGTCTCTCGCCGGAGTGTTCGCCTTTCCAATAAAATACGCGACGCGCCGTTGGACAGCGTTTCCAGTCCGGAGAAATAACTTTTTCGAAACAGCGTTTGTGTTCATCAGGCTTTTTATGTCCACGACAGAGTCCGCGGAAATAGACAATTTTTCTCCGTCCATAAGAAAAAACTCGCTCAACAAACTGACTTCCTCCTCCACAAACCAACGAACGGAGTTTTTGCTATTCTGAATCTCCGTAAAGTAATAGCGTCCATACATCAGCGTCTTCTCACCAGATTTCTGAATAGAATTGATCTGGTTACTCGTTCGGTCGAAAAATGATTTCATAATATGGACAACCTCGGCCCGCGTGATGTTTCTCATAGGCCCAATCACCGAGGCAATCGTCAAATCAATGGGTGGAGGAATCTCAGGAATCGGAATGGAAAGCACGTCAACGTCGTCAACTTCCTCAACACTAGGTGGAACGGGCGGACCGTACTCAAATTCGTTGGGTTCGAATTCAAACTCTTCACAACACAAACCCAACAACGAGTCAGCCGGAATAGACGTCATGGAGAAAATGCGGCAAACTGGGTCCGTCGCAACACTGACAATATTTTTAACACAGGTAAAGCGCGCGCGGTGCGATTTTGTTTTTTTGTTGTATTCCGCGGAACTGGGCCATCCCACCCTACTATTGTCATATATGGTAATTGTTCATTTTTTTTTGCACCACCACCACTACCACCACGCAACAACGACCAGACTTATGATTTAAGGTCGCCAATATATATTATGGCTGTGTGGTTTGCAAACTTGTTCAAGGAGACATGTTGGCGTCACTTCGCAAAGTGGCCGCCAAAAAGTCTACCTATGTATGGCAACAATTCAGTAAGAGAACTATTCTTGTACTGTCCGCTGTTTTTGATGAGTCTGGCACGTTTTGCACGTCCGCGCCTCTGATAAAGATAGCGGAGTCCATCCCGCAGGATTTGTCCCCACTTTCCATTGTAATGGCAATGAAGAGGGACATATCCTCCAGCATCTCCGGTCTAAGATTCACGGGTGAGAAGGTCAAAGCGTCGATCATCCCGCATTCCTCTCGCTTTTCTGTGGGTACACGGATCGGAAGTAACGGTAGAATCGATCCGGTAGTGATCGACCCAGACCTAAGGGAAGACGTTGGGTACGACTTTCCTATAGGAAGGGAGACGAAAGCACGCCTCAAGGAAGTCGAGTTTCTGTTTGCCGGAAGCGCGGCGGCAATGAAACGAAGACAGGAGGCGAGGCAAAAGTCGGTGACCACAAAAAGAGAAAAGATGAGGCACGCTGCGCTCACATTTTTCGAACAGTCATCACTTCAAAATGAGCTAATGGCCACGACGTATCAAATCGCGGAACGCGAACTCGGAGAAGACCACCCAGACGTTCAGAAACTGAGGGAGGTAGTATTTCCGGACAGGGAGGCGACACGCGCGCCGACAAAGTACCTCGACGCGAATCAATTTTCGCGAGAGATGTTAACTCACGTCGAATCCCTCAGGATGGGTCTCTTGCTCATCCTGTCCTCTGATAAAGCAGCAAGGGCGATGTTTTCCGAATCAAAGTTGAGTCGTGCGGTGATCACAAAAGTGATCCAACGCCTCCAGATGAGTCACAAGTATGGAATGCCGGTGTTCAACATCCTGACAACGCATCGGGCAGTCTCAGAACTAATTCTGTTCCTCTCTTCCTCGCCGACGGTGAAAACAGACTATGTTCGCAGATTACTCGCTATACTCGTGCCACTCTACATGGCGTTGAGGCCGTACAAGGCACTGTTCGGGAATCACAAACTACTGCGTGAAATGGTGACCGACGCACAGGGGTGGAGGGACAGAATGAGTACAGCCCTCAAACACGCCAGACTCAATTACAGCCTCCACGTCGACTACACAGACGCCGTCGAATCGGCACTGATGGAGCTGATTCAAACCGTGGCCCCGATCTCAATTCCAATTCCCACAGACGACTCTGAGGACCAACCCATCGTGTATGGCACGAATCAGGGGGACTCATTCTGGGTTGCATACAACACCGCGCAAACTGTGGTGGACGATCTTCGCTTGGTTCATCACAACCGGGACAGCAGCAGCAGCAGCAGCAGCAGCATTGGCGCGAAATCGGAGGAATTTGCTAATATTGTCAAGGGTTCTGCGTATGTTATTAAGGGAGCCACCGCTCTCCCTGCATACATGATCTCTACAATTGCGTCGTACAACCGCCATCTCTATACAAAGTATCGAAAGACACACGCCCTGTTTGGAATCTTGACAAATGTGGGGTTTGGCCTGGCCGGGTACTCGCACGTCATCCGCGCAATCCAGGTTGGTATGGGCGTCTCGGAAGCGCTGAGGAATATATGGGACGCAGTTATGCACAAAACCTGGACTACATCAGATAGGGTAATGCTTGGCCTTTCCGGCGGTACTTCCCTTGTTGCGTGGATCGGGTACATTAAGTACATGTATGGAATCACATGGGATAACGTTAGGAAATACGTTCCTGGGATTGCCCAGAGCCAGAGAGAATTTGCGTTGAACGTCATTAACAACATCAGCGGAATTCCCGACAGCGGTGTGAGCACATACAAGACTTTTCTCCGCGGGGAAGCAAAATGGACGACACATTATTCGCCGGACACGACTGGTGTCCACATTAAAGAGATCCAAGAAAGCATCGATCAATACTATAGTAAATCTCGTGAGATTTACTCGCAGGCAAAGGTTCTATTTAAGGTTATGCTAGACGATGGATTAGATTCTGACGTGGATACGAAGATGGCGAAGACCGCCATTACGAATATTGACTCAATCCTGAGTAAAATCGGAAATATGTGGGGAGGATCCAGCCCAAAATTGGCTATCGCGAAGAAGTTTGGGGTGGACTACAATAAAATCGTAACAGAATTGAAAAAGCCGATCACCGCCCTGATGAAGAACAACCTCCAACTGTTGTTCGATAAGAAGCTCCCGTTTTATAGTGGCTATGGAACGAAAATATCGAACATGTTTTGGTATCCACTGGGACAGGGAATGAACCTTTTCAGTGGCGATGATGTAACAGTAGGGAAAGATATCATGGGAATAATTGAATCGGCAATGAATTGGGGGAGTAACTTACTGTCAATGGGCGTGTCAACGTCAGGCAGGCTATTCCGGTTATCCAGGGACCGTATTGTATACAATTTCGGGTCGGGGCTTATGTGGATGGCCAATTACGTTACCGGAATAGTGGGAATCGAGGACGTCGGCGAGATTGCTTACAAGGCGTGGGAAGGGCTCCTGACAGAGGGAACCGTGCAAATTTTGGGAAGAGTTCCCTACGTCTTGTTCCCCTACATCCCATCCGACTGGAATAGAAACGCGACCACCGACGCGGCAATTCGTATAGTGGTTGCTCCGATGGGAGATTCAGACAAGAGTCAAGTTTACACATACAGCGGGACAAGGTTGACAAGGTTGCATGTGGTCAAATTCAGTGCCCAATCCGACCCTCAGCGTGGTGTACAAGACTTTATAAGTAACATGAGTCAGTCGTCACAAGTAAGTGACATGAGTCAGTTGTCAGACTTTGACTCTGATGTGAACGAGCGCATCGGCTCGCGCTTTCCCGGAAAGGACACAAATATCGCGTTGTGGGCCATGGTCGGCGCACAGAATCTCGCGCCGTTCCATCTATGGTTCCCATCGGGCGTCGGGGAATGGCACTTTGACTCAGTTCAAAGGGAATGGTATTTCATCAAATTTGACGAAGATTACGAGGAAGATGAGGATGAGGAAGAGGAAGAGGGGGAAAGGGGAGAGGACGTGATCTTCATCAACGAATTGCGCAGAGGGCAGGAGACTGAGGACCGTCTTAATGCGATCTTCAACAAAGTAGTGATCGCAGATCAGATGGGTCACAGGATTGTCGAAATCGTCGATCGACACGTAAACTTTCTCAAAAGGGAGTCACTGAGAAAGGAACTCGGCCCGCATCCTGACGAATTGTCTGTTGAGGTGGAGATGATCGAAAGTGTGGAAAAGAAGGCGGAGACGACAGGACTCAGTCGATGGTTTGGTGCCGCGGCTAATTTTGTCCTCGGAAGAGTGCACAACCTGGTCGGTGACGTGCAACTGGTCCCACCTTCCCTGGAAATGAAAATCGGGGCGAGGATGCTCAGCGAGGATGACCCCCACGAAAAACACAAATTCTTCCACGCGCCGAGGTACGAGGTGACAGAGACGCATTCTCTGGCATCGGACATGGTCATGAAAAACATGAGGCTAGTTCCGGGCGATAGCCTTGGTATAATCTTCCGGAAGAGGTCCTACGTGGTCAGAATGATGATTCGAAAGGCAGGGTATTGCCCACCGCCGGCTATCAAAAAGCTGGCCGCGTCGTTTAAGAAGACAAAGACGTGGACCATGCTGTTTCAATACGCAACATCCGCCATCACCCTCCTGCAGAACAGAAAATTGAAACCATCGGAAATCCACTCGCGCATCGGGGCAAGCGGGGCACGCCTCCGCAGAATGTACGACGAAAAGCTGGAGGAGATGAAGAAAAAGGGGGAGAAATCAATCTCGGTGGAGGATTTGCGAGTTTTGATGGGAGACTCGGTTTTGGAGGACATGGATGAGGCCCACGCGAGGGCGTATAGGGAGCAAATTACCATGCTCGCTGCACACGAAGTGGCTCTCCGGGGGAAAGGTATGCCTGAGTCCATCGCCGAACAACAGATGATGATCGGGTACATGGACGAAACGGTGGAGATGATCGCTACCGGTATGGACCTCGATACGGGGGCGTTTGAGGCACCGTCGGATGAGGATATCGCCCAAATAGAGAAGAGAATGAAAGAGAAATCGCTGTTGGCGAAACACGAAAAGAAGATTCGGGAGGGACTGGCCATGCTCCGGTCGATCGTGGATCCGGGAAAGAACAAGAAACGATACACTGATCTCTTTGCGGGAAAAGAAAGTCACCACATCCTCGCGCGCGACGTCCTTTCGGTGCTCGGAAATGGAGAGGTTTCTGCGGAAGACGAGCAATCGATGATCGTAGGTATATTGAAACTGTCGTACGCATCGGATCGCATCATCTACATCCTCGACCGCATAGGTCGCGGAAGGCTGTCGACACACAAGAAGTGGATGGTCACGTTTCTGGGAGAACTGGCAAGCCTGCACTTTTTCGCAAAGAACATCTCAGACAACGTCAAGGTGACGGCGGCACTCATCACCCACATCCGCAGGAGCGTGGACTGGAGAAGGAGCTGGATCAGTGCCCTCCGTCCAGACAAAATGACGAAACACTCCACGTCCGGGGAGATTCAGAGAGCGCTGGCCAGACTCTTCGTGATGTGGGTTATCCCGGAGATTAAGAAGAACGTTGATCTTGCGGGAGGTAGCCAGATCCTCACGCGCGTGTACGAGGAATACAAGGAGCTGGATTCCATTGTTATTAAGGGGGCCCAAAGGGACGCTCTATTTATCGGTACAAACGGAAACGACGACGACGACGACGATCCTGACGCGGTTTCGGTCGTGGGTGACGCCGGCGTATGGTATATTTCTGACGACGACAGTGATATTTCTGACGACGACAGTGATATTTCTGACGACGACAGTGAATTCTACCAATACAACGTGCGTGGCGGGTTGGAAATAGTCCCCCGCGGGTCGACTAAGGTGCCAAAGAAAAAAACAGGTACGGCCCATCCGATTAAGCCGCAGAGAACAACCCTGGGGTTTTTCACAAACGCGTTTGTTCCGTCTCTGTCAGAGTGGGCGCCGTTTCTGGCCGGGTCGTTCCTCAAGTTTTTTACGGGCTGGGTTTCTCCACTCCTGGGTTCGTGGTACATGGGATACATCAACGCGCTGACTGTGTACAGCATCGGAAAGCCGCTCGTTGTTATGCTTAACCTTATGATAAGATCAAAGGCGTGGAAAACCAACTTGAAAAGCATCATCTCCCATCAAATCTACGCCCTGGTTGTGCGGCAGTACATGAGGCAGCTTTTTTCGTTGGAACACAAGGCTGACGCCGTGCTAATCAAAACTCTGAAGGGCGTCATGGGGCCCACTCTTTTCTCGTGGAACAGAACGGAAGAGGTCAAAAAGAAAATCGAACGGGAAAAGAACCGCAACGGGATCAAAATCAAAGTGAAAAACGAGATGTACATAGATAAGTTTGTTGATGAACGTTTTTTGTTGAACCCGGGCGTGACGCAGAGAGATCTCGAAAACCGCGCCGTCGAGAAGGCTCTACTGATGGCAGGGGATTCAATTCACGATCCGGCTGACGTAGCAACGTTCTTCACCAGGTTGGCAAATTGGTTCGATCCGGAAATGAAAGATGACAAGCGTCTCGTTGATCTCCTGAGTCAGAAGAACACTGACGTGCGCCTCTCACATATTCGATCGAGGGAAGCAACAAGAGAAAACGAATTCTCCCATCCCACTGGTAGTGGATTTAAGTTTACGGTCTACATGAAACATCTGAAAAAACTATCCACCACATTCGCTGCCGTGATGAGAGAGAAGACAGACAAAAGTGAAGCCCCCATTATTGAGAGTCTTAAGAACGCTGTCAACGAGATCTCCCCGACGACAGGTGTGTGGGCTAGAGCAAAATCATGGATACCGGGGACGGCGATAAACCCGGGGACGTTCATCAGAGAAATCTCCGAGAGCGAGTGCGCCCCGCTTAGTTCGGTGGCGACGTCGTGGATTGAGGCAAAATCGCGCGAAACCAGATCGTGTAAAGTCAAGAGGAGCCAGGAGGAAACATCCACGAGATGCTTCTCCGTGGTAGATCAAAAAATGTACGAAAATGCTAGCAAATTAGGCAGCATATTTGAGGAATCAGTCATCAGTCAACTCGGGGAGGATACCGCGGGGTTTGAGGACTTTAACCCTGATATTGAGCTTGTGAGAAACACGATTAAGGCGATAAGCGGGCTTGCGTCGTATGAGAAGGACAGACAGCCACTGTCTGACGATAAATTCAGAAAGCTGGTAAGATCCACAGACGTGATGAAGAAATTGATTTCGATGGTTGAGGAAGGAGAGAGTGAACCACTAATCATCACACCTCCAGTTATGGAGGTGATTGAGGGGATTGAGAACGAGGGAGAAGACCCGCGTGGAATATCATTCGGAACTACAGTTATGAACGCAATTCATAAAGTAAACAAGAAGCTGGGCATTACAAAGAATCTGTTATGCTCCATGGATGTCAGGCACCTGTACGTTGCATCCATGCTTCGGTACAACCTCCTTAACAACGGAGGGGATCCAGAGTCAGCGAACCGGTCACTGGCCATCCATTTGTACAAAATTAAAAAATTCTTTAACATAGAGACCAGGAGTGAGTTGGACGAGGACGAGGACGAGGACGAGGACGAGTTGGTTGTGCCTGTCACTAGGTCAATCAACAAGTTTGCAACGAATTACAACTATATCGCAAGGGGCGTTAATTTGGGCGCGTTCAGGGTGAAAACATTCTCGGCGTACTTGAGTTACTTGGCCACGGGATTGTATAATCCGGGAAGAGCGGCGAGGAATTGGATCTTCTACTTCATCCGGAGACTTTTCCCAAATGCGCGAAGTGGAAAGACGGTCGTCGATACAATCACCCTACTCGTCGAAAGTAAAAAGTGGCTAGACATCGATTATGTAAGAGGCGCCGTGAAATTTCTTGCGAGTAAGCCGTCAGAATGGATAGATGAAACGACCGCTCTCGTTCCGGCGGGGGATGGGAAACCGGCGAGATTGGAGGCAAACATCGGCAGCAAGAGCAAGAGAAAGAGAAAGCGAGACATTGTCGGGGTGATCGAGAAGTTGGGATACCAAGTACTGATCAACGCGTTCTACAAGACAGAATTTTGGAAGCAGACTGTCTTCCCATTAGCGGAGGGGGCTCTTACGAGAGGCCTCAATGGTCAGCTCAAACTGCCTGTACACCCCGACGATACAAAGTTTATCCGCACGGCAAAGATCTTCATGCAAGCGAGCAACTTAGTCGCCATCACCGCGGTAAGGATACCGCCGGTGGGACTCTTCTCCCGTGCGGTCAACGCAACAGGGTTCCTGTTCAGCACCATCAAGGAGTTCGCGGTGGAAATGGCCCACGCTCAGGGACAATACGGCATCGAATCCAGAATGAGCATCGGCGATCCTCTGCGCCCACGAGACGACGACCGCCAGACAAGGATCACAATCAACGCGGCGGGACACCTCCATATGAGACAGGTCGTCAAGTCCCTGGACGAAATCTTCGTGGTGTCACATCAAATGGACGACGTCGTGAAGACGATGATGTTCCGTGACTTTCGCACCGGAAAGCTCCACCGCGGCGTCAAATACAACCTGCAGAAATCCGGGGCCGGGCACCAGAGGATCAAGTTTGACATAGAGGGCGTGGATGAGTCCGACCTGACGGCGGGCCCGTGGATTGTCGAGTACGATAGGAAGTCGTCGATCCCATGGAAAAACACGTACGACATAACCGTCCCGATCAACGTGTTGGAGGGGAATGATGAAGTCTCCAACATTACAGTGGTATTGAACGCGATCATCAAAAACCCGGGCCCCGAGGATTGGGATAACGTGCATCTCACGCTGAGCACAGCCAATCCACACACCGTTCACGACGATCTTTATCAACCGAAGACGCTCTCAATCGTGGAATACGAAGTAAAGGAAGGGGAACAGGGCGCGGGCGAGGATAACCACGTTGGGCTGACCTTCATGAGAGATGTGATCAAAACATTTAATGTGGGAACAGTCAACATCCGCCGAAATCATGGGGAGAAGATTCAGATCGCAAACCTCCCGGCGGTCATGCAGCGCTGGGTTGTACTGAATGAGTCGGCGCACAGAACCCCGCAACAGTCGATTTCCGTAAAGCTTCAGGACGTCTCTGTGGATCAGAGAGGAATAGCCGTGATCAGGTCGGAGGATGGCGCGTTCATCGGGGAGACAGTTGTCCACTCTCTCGGAAAGGAAAAGAAAACATTTTTGTCGTACGCGGATCACAACCTCATCCGCGTCGATAAGCGAGTGGACGTTGGAAAGCCAATGTTCGCAGATGAAGACGTGACCGCACAATTTCCTATTTTGGTTGTTCTCAGTACGGTGAGATTCACGCATGTGTACGACATTACGAATTACGAACTGGATCCTAGTGGGGTGTACAACCTGAGACTACTGCACAGAGTAGGCCGCGATCGCAAATTTGTGACTGCGTCTGCCACATTTGGTGCCGAATTCATTTCTCAGGAGTATCAGGGGAATCAGCTCGAAATCAGGATGTCGTGCCGCGCAAAGACGCAGGTGACTGTAACCGAATCTACCCTCCGCGAGCACCGATACAATTTCAACGATAAAGACGATAAGAAGATCGTCCTCAACGATGTAATTCTGTCGAGGTTTGTCATGAAAAATCACAAACCGACGTCCTTTGTCGGTGTCAAGCTTTCCGTGGATAAACCGAAGAAGACGAACATCGAGCCGATTCTGAAAAGGACTCCGCGAATGAGGAGGAATCGCCTCTTTGAAATCAAAGATATAACTGAGCTCGATCACGCGAAAACTATGGTTCAAACAAAACGTATTAAGGCCGAGCTAAGAAGATTACAAAAAAGGACCGAAAGACAATGCACCCCTAAAGCTCGACTGATCTCTATCAACCATATGAAATTCATCAAGAGGGACATTGTTAGACGCTCGATGATCCGCAAGTACATGTTATACATTCCCGATCGCTACAGAGAGCTTATGATAAATGATGTGTTTAACATATTGCTCAGATCTGAGGAAGGTATTACTCGTAACATAATTGAGGAAACGATTCGGACGCTAAAATACGATGATTCAAATGAAACCAAGAATTTGTTCGCTCAATATGTGCTTGATCATGAATCGCAAGAACTGAAGGATAGAGTTTGGTACATTATGTCCCATGATATATTTGTACCAACAGCTATGCGTACGATGTCGATCATCACAAAAGTGAAATCTTCTATTCGAGAGAATGGCCCAAGTCAGTTCAATCCGCCTGATCTTCCCCGGAACAAGTGGTGTTGGGAATAAACCGTTTGATTCAATAGAATGGTAAATTAACACATAAAATGGTCAACTTGTTGTCGTTCCATCACACCCTTATCATTTTAACTTGCAAAAAACCAGAGACCACTCACCAGAAAATAAATATTTTTCCCGAGGGGGGTATGTGGTAATTTTCGACCGTAGAATTAAGAACATTGCGTTATGCCAGGGCATAACGCTAAAAGTTACTCAAGGAGGGCCGGCCCGCTCTAGTGCACGGAGAGCGTGCCACGTCACTATTTAGCGTAACTCTGGGTTAAAAAACCTAAATGGATCTTCTGCCGTTATGCCA
>SDBT01002402.1_pt1 | contig 33110 bp, 40 predicted proteins | sample 2277101 | NCBI WGS metagenome assembly SDBT01 (sample SAMN10404973, study PRJNA504765) | marine sediment metagenome | isolation source: marine sediment core GS10_PC15, 103 cmbsf | place: Arctic Ocean: Southern Knipovich Ridge | collected 2010
TCATGGTTCAGGACCAGGGCGGTCCTAAGAGCTAGAGCACCTACGAGAATGGCAAAGAAAACTGCCAGGTACGAGACCTTGGGGCTTTTTGGACTGTACCTGGCAGCAATCTTCATCTGGATTAACCCTACCCTGTGGGGCCCTTGCCAGCTGCGCCCGCAATTCCGAGACCCATCGCCCCCAATGAGACGGTGATGAGACCGAAGTAGTAAATCAATGGCGTTAAGTCGTTAAACGACTTCGCACCAGAGAACGATGCGATTGTGGGGTCCGAGCCAGAGGTCGTAGCGAAACTCAAAATGGGTGGGGCCAACGCAAGGCCGAACACCATGATGAGCATGCCTCCGAACATCAGACCGGCATTTTTGCCCATATTGTTCATAGGGTTACCTCCTTTTTTGAAAATAGCGTGTCTGGGGGACCCGCCTGAGGGTTACTTCAACTTCAGCAGCACCGACACGGCCACGACCACTGTCCCCACGGCGATCGCACCGAACAGGACAAGGATCAGAAAAGTGATCTTGCCGAAAAAGACCGAAATATCACCGGTCAAGCCCTCGCCGGTAACCTGAAGGTCGATCACTTCAGGGAGCGCCATCACCCCTAATATAAGGACAAAGAACAGCCCTGATATGGCGGCAAACCTCATTCAGGAAGGGTAGCGTGACATATTACGAAAAGTATAGAGGTCTGATAGTCAGTACGTATTGTTACCGTTAAAACCTATCTTTATAATAGCGATACTCGGACAGAGGCGACGAATATGGTAACCCATGAAAGCGCGGCAGGACCCCGACCGGCTACAGAGATTCCAGCGGCGGCTCTGGTGCCCAGCAAAACGGGCTCAAAATGGCCAACTTTCTTCGGCGTCAATATCTTGTTAACGGACATGTTGCAGGCGTGTGAGCTCAAGATCTACCGGTTGGGCCGCTTATTAGGTCAGGACAACGGCCGCTACGTCCACACCTGGTTAAACGGCACACACCGCCCATCCGCGCTGTACTTCGCGAGACTACTAAAACTCCAAATGATGGAGAACAGTACAGACGGAGATGGCAAGACGGTCCGGCTCAAGGACATGAAGACCATTGATTGGAAGACCGGGGTCATTACCTGGGAAGTGAAGAAACATGGAAACGATCAAGATGACCTACCTGTACCAAGACGGTACCTACTCGGACGACTCGGGGAAGATCGAGGACCAGTTCCCGAGCCTGGTCTACAACAGCAAGATGGGGATGCGTCACTCATTGACGGAGGGGCCGCTGTTCTCGGTCCAAACGCCGGTAAGAGTCGAAAGTTTCCCCGAGCTCCTAGTTATGCCGGCACCCGAGCCGTCGACTGAAGAAAAAGGGCAGAGGATGCTCTGCCCAGCAAACTCTTTCTACCCGGTGGCGCGGATGGAAGCCCCGGATTCGGCAGAACGAGATTTTGAGCGAAGGAAACTGCACGTCCAAGGACAGCAGCAAGCCCGAGGGGCAGCAAGCAAGCAAAACGAACGTAATCGCCATGTTGGCATTTTGGCGGTGGCTGTAGGGGGCGCGGTGGCAATATCGACTGTCTTGTTCGCACTTATAGCCCTGGCGACCTTTTTGGACTCCAGGAACTCGGATACCACACCAGTAGAGGTGGAGCAGACCGATGGTAACGCTTGGAATAAGACGATTCCCCGGATTTACCTGGACATCTAGGAAAGACCAGGCCCCCAAAATCAAGTATGCCCGAGCCATTATCGTCCAGGACGACCAGATATGGCAGGCGGAGCTACCTGAAATAGAATTGCGCGAGAATCTGCCGGAAGATTCCCGTTGGCGGCCGATGATTACCGAATACCGGAAGAAAGGGGTATTGCTGGGCCCGGTGGGGGGTGTGTTTACGTTCTTTGTCCTCTTGGTGCCGTTCTTGGAGTTAACGAACGCATTGATCATCGGGGCGGCCTTAGGAGGACCACTGGGAGCCGCCATAGGATGGATACAGGGCCCTAGATTGGCGCCGACGTCCTTCTACACCTTGCGGCGGACTCGGATCTTCTCAGAAGACCTGGTAGACGAAGAATCCGGGGAGATACCGGTCCAGGAACCGCCTCTCTGGAAGTACGAACCCATCAGGCATACCGACCTCCTGGGCCCCCGGACCTTCAACCCCGAGGTTGAACAGCCGGCTGGGGTACATCTCGCTACTGCTTATTCCCGAAAGGTCGAGGCTCCTGCCGTCCGCCGCTTCTTCACCTCAAGGATAGGGGGCTGGCAGAAACTCGCGTTTGGATCCCTGATCGTCATGGCCATCTGTATGGTGCTGGTCACCTTCCTTCTGGTGATGGCAACTCAGGGAGGGTAGGAGAACATGGCTGACGAACAAAGAAACGGCGACAGCGACCAGGACCCCCTGGATACCGTCCCCGATCCGATAGACGAGAGCGAAGACCCAGCGATCGGGAACCCTCTAGCATCAAGACCATCCCAAGAAGACCTCATGGTCAACATGCCGGGGGCGGCTCCCAATCGGTTGATGTGGTTGGTGACTGGGTCGAACGTGCCCGAGGAATACGCCCTCCGGGGACGTCTGACGAAACAAGAGATCGCCGACGTCATAGAGATCATGGCTGACGAGAACGAGATGGTCGACGGGGATCCGGACATGCTGGGCCTCATAGCCTTCAAATTCAATGCCAGCGCCGGCGAAAACGGTAGAGCCCGCCAGGAGTTCATTACAGCCATTAAGGGTGAGGCCGAAGCCACCAAGACCGGTATGTTTGGCGGATTCATGCAAGGGGCAAAGGGACAGTTCAACAAGGGTGATGGCCAGGCGCCCCCAACAGGACCAGGGTAATGCCAAGCAAGACGATGCAAAGGCTCAGGGATCACGGGGGAGTCTGGGGCCCTCTCAGACGACGCGACCCTGTTCGGAAATCCGGGCTGTGGACCCCAGGTGATCCGCGGCCCTTCAAGGCCCTAGGGGAAGAAATTAAACCCGAAAGGAGTCAGTTCTGGACGCCTGAAGAGGTACCTCGCCAGAGGAAGTTCCGGTCGATGGTCCTGATGTTTATGGGCCGGCGTGGCCAGAATAAGTCGGCGACCATGACAGCTCTGGCCAAGATCCAGATGAGGCGATATGCGGCATTCAACAAAAGCCGTCCTCCCGAACGCCAAATTCCCTTCGCGGTCGCTGCAAACTATCGGGTCTCTTTTGCCGATTACGTCGACCCGAATCTGGTCCGGGCTCTCTCGCAATATCCGGAATGGGCTCAGGACTTGGATATCCTGCTGGACGAGATTGGGACAGTGGCTCCCAGCAGGCGGAGCATGAGCACAGACAACGTGAACCTCAGCGCCACCCTAACCCAGGTGAGGAAGAGACGTAACAATATCTCCTTCACCACCCAGTTCCCGCAGACGATCGACTTCCAGTTGCTGATGCAGGTGGACCTGTTCACCCGCTGTTACGCATTCAACAACAACCGGAGCACCCGGATGTATATCTTCGACCACTGGGGGCAGTGGACCGGCAAGGACTACCGGAAGCCGTGGCCGCCGCAACCCGGGTGGGAGGACTGGTTCATAGACATTCACCACGTCGACCAGATCTGGGGCGACTACGACACTGACGAGGAACAGGTCCCGGTCTGGTACAAGAACCGCGACGAGCTCCTCGGGCGGAAAGGGTGGAATTTCGGAGATGAGGACGACGGCTCGGCCGACGACCCGGCCGAGGTCCCGCTTCCGGACACCCTGGGAGAGTTCCTTGACGCTGTTCGCGACACCGTGAGCATCATGGGGATCCTGGACTACGCCCGGGAGTACGAACCCAAGATCACCCGGGTGGAAGTAGCGAAGATGCTCGAGGACCGCGGCTACTCGATCTCCAAGGAAGGGAGCTGGCTGGCCACCCGGGAGGACCAGGACCTCGCATGAACGCTTTAGCCCACTTCAGCGCCCTCCTGGCCATTCTCTGGTTGGATATGGAGATGTGGACGACCTACGACGAACGCCTCCTGGGCGTTGCCGGCGTGGGGATGATCTTCCTCTATCTGGTCTTGACCTGGCTGGCCGCCACAACGGACTGGGATACATACCATGGCAAGGAATAAAAACAACGTAGCGCCTAACAAAGTTGCAGCGGGCCCGTTTCCTGGGAAACGCCGCGGCGCCGGCAGGGCTACGGCCGTCTTCCTGGCGATCTTTGCCGCGGTGATGCTGCCGGCTCAACCGGTATTTGCGATCGCCGATCCTGACTCCCTGGTCATTAACACCGCCTGGGCCTATGACGGGGTCCTGGAGACGAGCGATCTCCTTCTCATAGTCGACTACAACGTGGACTACTCGAGCCTGCCCACGGAAACGATAGCGGAGGCCTTCTTTGCCCGATTCCTAGTTGAGGGGTCTCAGGTCAACTCGGTCGAACCCGTCCCCTTCAATGACCGAGGCTGGGGCCGCGGCATCTTCAGTTTTTATTGGCCTGCAGCTGACAGGACCTCGGACAGCATCGAGTACGAGAACACAAACAGCGAATCCTACGAGATCGTTGTCCAGGGGAAGCCTAGCCTCTTCTCAGACCCTCCAAAGATCGTTGCCACAGGAATCGCCTGGAGGGACAACACGAATACGGAGGCGAGCCTACGCGCAGATATCGAGGCCCTGGCCGAAGCCCTGGAGAATGACGCGGCCTGGGTGACCAACAGCGTGGACCTGCTGACCCGCCTGGCAGGTGAGGTCGCCCTGGCCACCAGCGGCGAGGATTATTTCGGCCGTGCGATCCCCAACCTGGCAGGCATGATCCCGGATATGTTCTCTACCAGCCGGCAGTCGGTGGAGTTCCTGGAAAGAGACCACGGGAGCAGCACTCAAGACGGTCTAGACGGGTTCTGGGCAGGGTCACCCGTCGACACGTTCTATGACAGTGCAGCTGCGGACCTCCGCATCGACAAGTCAGTGCTGACTAGCCTCACCGCCTTCGCCGCTATGGCAGCGATCGCCTTCGCTGTTGGCGCCAAGTCAAACAACCAGCAGTGGGGGCTTATCACCATGCCGTTCACGCTGGGTATATTCATGGCCTGGACCTGGATCCCGATGGTGGTTGGCGGCCTTGCTGTGTTCGTAAGCGTGCTCCTGCTGGCCTATTCCTACATCCTTCGAGGGCGGACTCTCGGATGATGTCCCAGGAATTCAAACGGTCAGTGTCCCTCTTGATGCTCCTGGCGGTCATAGCGATCATGGGTTGGTACTCGGCCGCCGCGGCTCTACAAGCGGCTGACGTGTCGGACGCCCAATTCACCCTGACGATCTCGATCACAAATAGCGGCGAAGATCAGGACGATATCCCCGTCGCCTTCGGGATATCCGGCGCTTCCTTGATCGACGACAGTTTCATGGAATCGGATGCCCTGAACGCCGTGGTCCAGCAAGACAGCTCAGACCTCCCGGGGATGCCTCCGAGCACTCGGGTCGCAGTGGCCGGCGCCGTGACCGAGTTCGACGGTGCGTTCACCGACCGGTCTACCGAGGCCAGCGCTGCAGCTGGCACCTTTCCACTGCTGGCCGTAAGCCCAACAGTTGGGGATGCGGTCTATTTCGGCATGGATTTCCCTGGCCGGATCCTGACGCTCAACACGGGCACTGTCGGCGCCGGCACCTGGACCGTCGTATGGGAATATCGGACCGTAACCGGATATACAGCGTTCAGCAATGTGGCCGACCGGACCTCAGCCTTCACCGTAGGTGGTCAGAAAACAGCGTCTTGGGACATGCCCTCGTCGGAATGGATCACGTCCACTACCACCGGTGCCGCCGCCTCAGCTTATTGGTTGAGAGCTCGCGTCGATACCTTCAGCTCACAGACCACCCAACCAGTGGGCGAGCAAGCGTGGTACGAAAATGGCCAGTGGTGGATATGGGTTGAGGACCTGGACGTCGCCGACCAGCAGCAGGTGATTCTCAATCTTGGCGGGGCCGACATGGTGACCGCGCACCAGCTGTTCCTCGGAGACGCCGGCTTAACCACGGACGACGCTGCGGACCTGGAGCTGGGAAGTTCCTATTCGATTGGGATTGATGGTCGACTCGACTTCAGCGCGGCCGGCGCCACCACCTGTCTCATATGCAAGACGGGAGCTGTCACCATCAACGTTAGCGGGTCCGCGGTTAGCCCGACCATCGGCACCTTGCTTACGGGAGGCGGGACAAGTTTCGGAGACGTCACTGGAATAACCGTCCCTGCCACCGGTGAACAGACGATCATCGTTGCCTCTGACGGCACCAACGCCGCCACCTGGGTGGAGAACGGAGGGATGATGTCCTACGACGTCCAGGCGGTCACCGACACAGCCAACGACCTCATCTGGGCCAGCAATGGTGGCCTGGATTACGTGGAGTCGATCCGGCTGGACACAGCGGCCGCCACTGTCTTCGACTTCGACAATAGCTACACCGATTTTGCGGTCGGCACTCTAACGAACACACAGGCCTACACCGGGGCACTGGGGTTGGCTAACTGATGAACACTCGCCGACAGTTCGAGCGTTTAGCCTTCGGCCTGCTGCTAGTAGCAGCGGTCGCCTTCGGTGTATGGGGATCCGTTACCCAAGACCGTGTAGAGATTGCCCACGCCCAGGAAGCCACACCAGACGTCCGTATCGTTGACGTCCGCGCTGAGTACGGCCAGATGGTGGTCGAGGTCCAGCATTTCCATCCAGACGGTTCCCATTGGTTCTTTGAACACTACACCTATCAAGGGCGCCAATACTTCCAGCGTCCTTGGCTATTAGATGCTGAAGGGTTCCCGCAACTCGCCTCGGGCGGCCGCGCTCAATTACGTGACGGCAATAAGAATACGCCTTTATTGAGGACTGGCGAATCTCTATTGCGCGAGAATCGCCCACACCTAGAAGACCAGTCTGTCTTCGATGTCATTCAGATGATTCATGCCCAGCGATTGATTACTGGATGGACGCATGGTGCGCAGCGATTGACAACATCGTCGTTGGACTCGTCTTTCCTTGATCGCGCTGGGGCGTCTCCATTAGTGAGTCGATTCCAGTCGTTGATCGATCAGTCCTATATCTTATCGGACGTCAAAAACGCGGCGCCAGCCTTCCTGCGAACCATGGCGCCGACGACTATTCCGCTTGGCGATGAACACGGCACAGTCTCGGTCTTCAACCCAGAGGACGATGACAGTTTTGACGGCTATGCTCGTCGCGCCGGAGTTGATGAATCCTGGGCCACCATTCGGGCTGGTGCCGGAACTGCTAATGATGATACGGGCACTGTTCTTATCTCATCTGTCCAGATTGCTGCCGATGGTAGTGGATTTCAGCTAGTTTTCAGGGTTGCCTTACTTTTCGACACTTCTGCCATTGGCGATTCCGATGTGATCGATAGTGCCGTCTTTGAGGTAGTGGCGACAAGTCTCAATGATGATTTCACTGATTCCATTACGTTAACGACCTCCACTCCCTCGTCGAACACGGAGATGGAGAATACAGATTACCTACAGTTTGGGACTACCAAGCAAGCTAGCGACAAAACGATGGGGTCATTAACTGTTGACTCTTCGACCTTCACCAGCTTTACCCTTAATGCCGCCGGCGAAGCAAGTATCAGTCTAACTGGGACAACAAAGTTCGCATTACGCAACACAAGCGACAACGACAATGATGAGCCTTCAGGTGCCGCGAATGAGTATTCTCAGTTAAACATGGCCTCTGCGGAAGAGGCCCTCAGCGGTGATAAACGCCCTAGGTTGACGGTCACTCACTCTACTATTACGGCCGTCATTACTGGAACGATCGGCGATGGCGCAACAGAGCAGGAAGTTCGTGACGGCGCTGGGAAGATCATCATCACGATTGCTGGTGCCACATGGAACGCTGCCGGTTCAGCATTTGACGATGCGCGTCAGGCAATCATTGATGGACTGGATGCCGCAGAGTCTGAGGCTGCTGGTTGGAACGCCGAGGTTAGAGATCAATTAAACGTTACTTCGGTCGTGCGAACCAGCAATACCATCGCGACCGTAACGACATCTGCCAGCGATGTGATCGATTACAACATTAGCAACAACGAAACCCTCACTGTAACCGTCCCGGACACGGCGATAAGCATAGGTTCGCCAATCACGGCGACACCAACCATAGCTATCACCGCAGCCAGTGAATCGGCGGCCGTTACCGGGACTCTCGGCGGTAGTGGCGGCACCCCCGCGGAGATTGTCGCCGGCGGCGAAACAGTGATCATCGAGTTGGACAACACCGCCTGGGTGGCCAGCGGAGCAACGTTCAACGCGCAACGCCAGGCGATCCTGGACGGGTTAGAGTCTGCTCAGACTGATCAGAACGGGTGGGACTCGCTGGCCTTTGCCGTTGGCGACGTGGTGCGGACCAGTGGCAGCATCGTCACCATAACGTTAACCGCTGAATCGGCCTATGCCATACCGGCCGCAGAGGCGATCACCGTCACTGTTCCGGCTGCGGCCATCGGCGGCGCGGCGTTGATCGCCTCCCCGGCATACGCAATCACCCCAAGTTTCCAGACTTCGGGTACCCGGGTGTCTGGGGCCATCGACCTGAGCAGCGTCACCGACGTCGCGTATTGTGCCTTGGGTTGGGTGGCGTCCGTTCCAAGCAATACGGCGGTCTCGATCGCAACTTCCGTGGACGGCGGGGCCAATTATTCATCGGCAACCAACGGATCTTGCCCGACAGGCCTAACAGTGGGCGAAAGCCTCGCAACCATCACTGATTTCAGAGTTCGAGTGGCCCTCTCCACCACTGACACCTCTACGACCCCGTTAATCGAAGCCCTGGGGTTAATCGTAGAGGATGCAAGTGGCCAAGAGGTCTACTACCAGCTCAACACCACGCCTGGATTCACAATAACCGACCGTAGCGGCAACAGCCACCCAGGGACCATGTCGATGCCGACACAGACCTCTGGGGTCACAACTTCCCTCGGTGAAATGAGTTCGACGGAAGAGGGGGCAAGCACCGCCACTGCCCTGGGGATCCCCGAGGTTGCTTCAGCGGTCACAGGGTCGGCAGTAAGTAGCAAAATTTTTGAAACCACCGAGGACGGCTCGTTTCTACCCGGGGGCGGGTTAGTCTCTCTCTCTGCAGCCAATTCCGGGATACCTGCGCGGGCCATCTGGCAGGTATTGTTCGGAATCACCATCCTGGTGGGCGCCAGCATCGTGGTTAAGTTCGCCGACGGAAACATGATGTGGGGAGGGGTAGCACTCAGTCTTGGGATCGCCTTCGGGGCCCTGGTCGGAGAAGACGGGATCTGGCCGCGGTGGATGATCTTCATTGCGCCGATCCCCATGATGGCGATGATTAGGCTGAACAAAGGGGTGCCGATGTGATTAACCTTGCCCTGTTCATGTCCTTCGTTTACCTATCGGGCATCGGGGTCAGCTTCATCTTGGATGGGAGTACCGGGCCGGCCGCAACCGAGCTCACTGTTGCCGCCTCAACGACGGCGACTATCCTGACGGTCCATTCAACTGGGAACTTTCTCGCGGATGATTTTCTGGTGATCGGCGACGAGCAGATCTGTTACACCGGCAAAACGACCACGGTGTTCAGTGGCCTTACCCGGGGGTGCAACAACACCTCTATAAAGGCCCACAGCGCCGGCACACGGGTGTTCAATGAACCGGCCGGCATGATGAACCTACTGATCGGTTTTGACCTGATCCAGACCCTCACAGAGGGCAACGTGATCATCGGAATGTTCCGGGCGGCTTGGCAGCTGCCTGGCGTGGTCCAGCACGTCTTCACCAAGCTAGTCCTATGGGACTTCGCCTACCTCGAGGGGAACGCGGTTTACATGAAATATTACTTCCTCTACCCGATTTCGTTCGCCTTCGCCATGAGCTTATTCATCCTGGCCTGGAAGAGATGATGGTTACCAAGACCCGGAATAGCGTCGAGCAGATCAAAATCGATGTGGCCAAGGACGTGGCTGCCAAGAACCTCACACAGGCACAGGCTGATGCCGTTGTTGCTGCAGCTGAAGAGATAGCTGCGACCCCGACACCAACCTCCTCAGCCAGCATCGGCAGCTCTGCTGTCCTGGAGGTCACCCGGGCCACAGAGCCAACACCAACCTCCTCAGCCAGCATCGGCAGCTCTGCTGTCTTGGAGGTCACCCGGGGCGGTGATTCGGCTCCGGCTACGTCAACGCCGGCATCTGACGCCCTGAAGCAGATAAAAGCGGCGTTGGGCGGGTCGGTCGATGTCAACATCGGCAAGTCCGCGTTGGAAGCGGCCGACGTCGAAGACTCCCAGATCCGGGAGTTTCTAAGCGAGCAGTCAGATGTCCGGGAGATCAACGAAGCCCGAGATGAGGTGAACCAAGCCCTGGCCAGTGGGGCGACTGTAAGCCGGTCCGCTCTGAAAGCCGCGGCGATCGGGGAGGCCGAAACCAAGCAGATCCTGAACCGCCAGGCCGCCCTAAGGCAGGTCGACGCGGCGCTCGGCTCTGGGGCGTCTGTCGGCTCCCGCACGCTTCGCAGAGCCGGAGTGTCTGAGAAGGCGATCAAGGACCTGCAGGTGGTTCAAGCAGCTCGAGCCAAGATCGGCGCGATCACCGGGGTCAAACAGGACGACGGGTCGTTCGACCTAGGCAAGGCTGTGGAGGGTGGCGCGACGCGGAAGAACCTCCTGGACGCAGAGTTCGATCCCGCGGTCGTAGACGATGCGCTTGCAGGATCCTCGCCCGTCGCTCCGGAAGAAAGGTCGAAGGCCAATAAGCAGCTGCAGCAGGCCCTGGAAGACGCTTCCGCGTTCATTGACAACGGTGAGATCGAGATCGACCGCGCCGTCGACTCAGGAGTTTCACTCAAGACCTTAAAGACCCTGGGAGTATCGTCGAAGGCAATCGACTCTGCGCTTCGCCGGCAGACCTCAAGAGACTTCGCCGGCGCCGAGAATAAGGTCAAGGCGGCGGCTACATCGAAGCTCTCCGACTTCCTGGACGACCAGGGTAGGGTGAGCACTCTGGCGGCACTCCGGGCTGGTGTCGACTCCGACGTCCTCCGCGATTACGGACTGAGCCGGGGTCAGATCAAGGCGGCCGAGCAGCTCGCCCAGGAGATCCGGGCCCTGGAGCAGATAGAAGTCGAGAAGCCGGACAACTCCCTCACGCAGAACGTGAAGGATCACCTAATCGAAGCCTTCACGTTCGGTAAGGCAGAGACAGCAACGTTCAACACCGCGGACGTCCGCAAGAAGTGGATCAAAGCCAAGGGTGCCCTCTCAGACGAATACGACAAGGCCGAGAAGGAAGCCGCGGCGGATGGGCAGCTGCTCCTCACCAGCAAGGACGACTTCATTACCCAGAACATCGGCACCCGGAAGGCATACGTAAACTCGATCATGGCCGCCCAACCCGGGTTGGCACACATCGCCAAAGAGTTCGGACTGGCCTCGATCCCGGTCTACGGCACGATGAGGACCTGGAACGACTCCCCCAACTGGGCCCGGGCTCTTTCGATCGCGTCAGATCTGCTGTTCATCGTGCCGGTCGCCGGCCAAGTGGGTACGGCCACCAAGGCTGGGACTGGCTTCGCCCGGGGGGTGGCCAACGTGGGAGTGGCTACATTCACGGGTCCGGCCCAAGCACTCAGGCATCCGATCCAGGCTACAAAGACTGCCCTTCGCCCTTTCCAAGCCGCCATCGAGACGGCCGCGACGAAGAGGATCCCCTTGGGGGCTCTCGAGGTCAGAGAGTCAACGCTGCGGTTGCCCGTCGTCCAGGGATACGATGCAATCCCGGGTCACATGCTGAAGATCCCCAAGACCTCTCTTCAGCAGCTTGATCCAGAGTCCGGCCTAATCAGTCGTGCGGGTAAGCTCCAGGACTCGATCCGGTTGGAGCAGTTCCGGGGTATGCCGAACGAGCCAGCCATCCGGGGACTGATGGAATGGCGGGACGCCGCGACACTCAATGCGATCAAGGGAGAAGGTGCCGGCGCTTCGGTCCTAGTCCGGGATGGGGGAGCGTTTGAAGGCACTCTTTTGGCACCAAAAGCTCAGTCAGTGGTTGGTGCTGCAGCCTTCCACGGGACTCCGGACCTGCGCTCTTTCATGCTGGGAACGACCATAGGAGAGAGAGATCTATTCGTGGCGCCCTCGGTGGTACAACGTTTCATCAAAGCCAACGCCACCGGAACATTGCCGGACCTCCCTCCCTTGGTCCAAGAAGCGGTGGCTCTCGGGCAAATTGCCAAGAAACCAATCCCTGGCGCCTTGATGATCAGGGATGCGGAGCTCCTGGAAACACTAACGGCCACCAACAAGTTGTGGAGAGGCGCGGCCGAGATCGAGCGGACGCTCCCAGCTGGAACCAAGATCCCTCCTCCCAGCCAGTTCCTGCCCTTCCGGGGGGCGAACGGTGAACCGTTTACTCTCGCGGTGATCGGGAAGCCTCTGACGCCGGCCGAGATCCTCAACCTGAAGCTCGTGGGATCTGCCGAGAACATCAAGGCCATATTCAAGCGCCCGGGCCGGCTAAAGGCCAACGACGTCACAGACGCAGTGGCGGCCGCGGATGATTCGGTAGAGCTCCTGGGCAAGGCCAGCGCAGCTCAAGCCCGCGGGGCTGCAGGCGAAGCCAATTCGTTCCGGCTCCAGGCAGCTGCAGCTCAAGCCAAATCCGAGGCCCACCTGCTGAAGGCCAAGCAGGCAGCTGCAGATCAAGTTTCCAAGGCCTCCCTGAGCCCGGTAGCCCTTTATACCGGGACCCAGGATCTACTCAAAGCCATCAGAGCCCTGGGCAAAGGCTCCGGAAAGACAACTAAGCGAGCCCTAGCACAAGCCAGGCGTAACGGTGGGGTTATGAGCAGCAGGGAAACTGTACTCGCCCGGGGTGCCGGTGGCACCACGAAGCTGGGCACTGCAGCGGTCCAGGCCGTCCGGTCTGCTACACGGAGCACCGGCACCCCGGGTAGATCCACGGCAGGCGTGGCCACTACCCGAGCTGCAGCTCCTGGTGCCGGCGGACGGAGGACCCGGGTAGCAGATCCTAAAAACGACGTAGCGCCTAACAATCGGAGAGGACCTGGGGACCGGGCGAAAGACCCGGGCAGGGCGAAGCCGACAGCTCCAACGTTCACCCGCAGATCTCCGGGACCGGGGATCGACACGACCAGGAGACCTCCTCCCCCAGAGGGCGACACGACCAGGAGACCTCCTCCTCCAGGGGGCGACACGACCAGGAGACCTCCTCCTCCAGGGGGCGACACGACCAGGAGACCTCCTCCTCCAGGGGGCGACACGACCAGGAGACCTCCTCCTCCAGGGGGCGACACGACCAGGAGAACTCCCCCTCCACCGCGGAGACCCCCACCTGGAACGCCGCCGCCGCGGAGAACGCCTCCTCCACCCGAAGGAACGCCACGCACTCCGCCACCTCGGTTCAGCGTTCCGGGCGGTCGGACGCTGAACCCCGGAGAGTTCCCAGAAGTGGTCGAGTGGCCGCAAGGAGAGGTAACTGTCCGCTTTGACCTCCGGACAGGCAAGGCGTCATACACGGACAGGAAACCCAACAAGAGATCTCCTGAAGACGGTTTCCGAATCGTTACGAAAGGGAAGAACGCGCCGGCGACCAGGACCTTCAACATGGGCATCGTAGATGTGGTAATCACCCAGGACGGGCTGGATTTCGTGGCGGCCGGTAAGCCTCTGAAGGACAAGACTTTCAGTCGCGGTCGCGGCCGAGGATCTCGAGGCCTAGGCCGGATCCGGAGAGGGGCCGCGTGAGGACGAGCAGCTGGATAGCCGTTGGAATCGTGATGTTCGTCTTCGGGATCAAAATCGCTCAAACAATATGGGGGCCATGACCACGTTTCCTGGGAAACGGGCGGAACACAGTAGGCATGATAACTAGAGAATCGGCTTTGGACATACTGGATCGTCATGGTGTGGACCCAAATGAGAACAAAACCTTTGACGATGACGGAGCGGTCGAAGACACCTCGTTCTACGACGAGGTTGGCCTGAAGGACGAATATCGATTGATGGACGTCCTTGGTTGGCTAGGATACTGCTGCCCGTGGTGCTGACTACAAAACAGGAGTGAGCAAGAATGACTACATCCCAGCAATCTTCAATGTTATCGGTTGGCAACCTGGTGACCTACGCTTATGAGCCACGGCCGCCCGTGACCTGTCCCCACTGCGAGATCTCGGACGCTTCTACCGGTGAACCTGAACTCCTGAGAGGGCTGGACGGCGCCACGGGCATGATCGATAAGGTATTAGACCCTCGAGACGCACCGACGTCGGTCTCTTGTACCGGGTGCGGAGAGGAGTGGCAAGCACCCAAACATTTCGGAGAGCTCGGCGTCCTGGTCGCCCTGCAGGACGACCGAGCGTTATTTGGGTGGACCCGGGTATGGGCCTTCCCCTCCGAATTGAGCATCTTGCCGGCATCTCTGGCGGGGAGGAGTTTGTTGCGTGTGAAGCGATTATGGGCGGTCGTCCGCGGGAGCATGGGACGGTAGTATGCCTGCACTCCGCTGCGCCTTATACGCCCGAGTGTCGACCCGGGACCATGATCAGAACCCGGATACCCAGCTGCTCATCTTACGAGACCATGCTGCAGCACAAGGCTGGGATATCAAGGCCGAGTACGTTGACACTGCGTCGGCCCAGGACCTCCGCGGCCGGAAAGAATGGCGCCAGCTCCTCCGACGTCTCCCGCGTGGAGGGATCGACCTGGTCGCCGTGACGAAACTGGATCGGGCATTCAGGTCTGTGAAAGACACATACGACACTCTTTCGGTCCTGGAGAGCCATCGAGTCGACTTTGTGGCCACTACGCAGCCTATCAACACCACAACTCCATCTGGGAGGCTCCTGCTAGGGATCCTCGCCGTGTTTGCAGAGTTCGAGCTCGAGCTGACGAGAGAGCGCATCAACGAAGGATTAGACCGCGCCCGGGCGGAAGGAAAAAAGCTTGGCCGGCCTCCCGGGTCTAAGGACAAAAAACCCCGTGAAAAAAGGGGGTACCAAGAAAGCTGGGACGCCAGGCGTGAAAATCAGGCCGAAACGGGCTGAGTAAAAAACAGGTGTTTGTTTACGGGTGAATGTCCCTCAATATGCGGGCCTGAATTGCAGCCGCTGCAATAAAACGAAACTTAGGAGGCCAATCATCTATAGGGATGGAGGTAACAATGCCAAGCCGGTCCACGGTATCAAGAGGAACAGACAATTTGAGCAATTTTTTTCGCAACCGAGATGAAGGGTTAGTAAAAGTTACGTAGGGTCCTACGGGATGTGCGAACTCGTTTCTAACCCGCCGAATCGCATTCATGAGTTTACGGTCGGCGTCGGAAATCAGGCTAAGGGCCCTGGCCATATTGATTTTGGCGGAAAAAGTGTACAGCAGCCCATGATCTTCGTCGCATAACTTCAAACTCTTTATTAGTGGAAACGAAACATGCAATATGCTTTTAAGCCCCTCATCCAGAAAACCACAGGCATTTACAACGCATTCAGTATCAGAATTCACTTTCAGGTCATCTATGACATTCTCGAGCCCCTCAAAACCTTGGGACTGGTAGAGGAACGATTCAATCGAAAGGTCTGGGATGGTCATGCTTAATACCTCCAATCGCAATATTTTAACCTGTTGGGGTTGGCAAAGCTGTTTGCCCCCAGAGCAAGAAGCGGAGTAGGTGGATTTTGCTGGTGTTGAGATGCCTGGGAGTATTTGCCGGTCTCGCCTTGGTGGGGCTAACTATCTGGATGGTCGGATGGTGGACTACCGAGCTGCCCGATCAATGTCGAGAATATCCGGCCAGCTGCTCGATCGGTCTGGATCTACCGTTCATGTCGGAGATTGGCGGCATCCTCGGCGGGTTGGGGCTGGCCGGAATAAGTGGAGCCGCTTTGGCGGGTCGTGGTCCCTGGGCGAGTAGTTTGCGGCCTGAGCAAGTCGCTTCACCCCGAGTATCGAGGGGTGATTACGATCCCTTGAGGCGCCAGGCACTAGAAGGTTTGCGGCCTGAGCAAGAAGCGAGGAATGACTGATGGGCGTTCGAGAAGAAGCACCGCCGTGTGCGGTACGGCCGTGCCCCCAGTGCGGTGGACGTATGAGCGCTACGGCTACTCAATGCATGGACTGCAGAATGCGCCCCGCCAAGGTGCGCAATGCCCGGATTTTTCAGACGTTCACTAGCGGCCGAACCTCATACCAGGACCTCGGGCTGCAATTCGGTCTAACTGCCCAGCGCGTTAAACAGATCGTTGCGAAACAGCAGCGTATCGCCGCGGCGAACCAGAGTGCGGGCCAGCTCCAGGGCGGTTTGCCTCCGGAGCAAGAAGTCCGCTAATGAACGACGATCTATACGACTGCCAGGCGAAGTTACTTTACTCGGCCATCGTAGCGGGGAAGTCTGCCCGGTTTGCCGATGCTGTCATGGGTAGGTTGCTAGCGCGCGCGCTTGACGACGAGTATTCTCTTCCCTTTGATGCGATAAAGGCATGGTCCAGGGCGGGGGAGCTCGAAGCAATACTGCGGACGGTCCGGAGCGGGTCATACACACGGCTCTCCCGGTGTTTTGGTTCGGTCTGCAACCTTGACGCTGAGACGGTCACATGCGACGAGTTAGAAGCCGTCCACGGCATTGGGCCAAAGACCGCCAGATTCTTCTTGATGTGGACGAACCCTGAGGTCCGATATGCTGCGCTCGACACACATATCCTGAAGTTTCTCCGTTCATTAGGTCATACGGCGCCTAAGTCTACTCCGCCGGCGGGGCCAGTCTACCGCCGATTAGAGGTGGCATTCATAGCTGAGGCAGACCGTCAAGGCAAGTCCCCGCGGGAACTGGACTATGAAGTATGGGAGCGGTACTCACGAAGTTATGAGCAGGCCCAACAGCTCGCCCTGCTCCCATCAACCGAATGACCGTTTGCTCGGAAAGCTAGAAGTGAGGAAGTGATGGATCTTGCTGAAATCGTGTTCATGAGCATCATAGGAGGGATCTTCGCGTTCTCCACTATCGCTGAGGGGTTAATCAAGCTCCGCAACCGATCCAAACGTGGATCCCATCAGGAGCACGAGTAATTGACGCCCTGGCTTCTCATCGGCGCAATCCCCGTACTAGGCTTTGTGGCTCTGAGGAACGCTACAGCGGCCCTGTGGAGTCTGGCCGTACTGGCGGTGGTCCTGGTCCTGCTCGTCGTAGTGACCGGCAACACAGGAGCGGCTATGGATCTGTTGTTCCGAAGCGCAGGTGCATGGTGTCCCGAGAGCGTGGTATGTAATGACTGAGCTCGCTTAATGGTTAAGATTGCCTGGAAGACTATAAACGGCTACGGCCCATACGCATACCTACAGGAGTCCGTCCGGACTGATGGCAAGGTAATCTCCAAGCACCTCCTCTATCTTGGCGCCATTGGCTTCGGCGCCTTCCCCGGTCACCACATCTCATACGAGGGCGCCAGGATCTTGGCGCCGGCAGTGCCCGGGGACGTGAAGTCCCAGCTGAAGCCCTCAGCTGCTAACAAGGTCAGCATCGTTGAAGATCAACTAAATGCCGGCGTAGCGCCTAACAATGTTGTGTCACCCAAGAAGTTCAAGGCCAACAAAGTCCTGGCCCCGGATCCGCCACCCCCACCGACCGGCAAAGTCGCTGAAGTATTAAATCTCACAGCCACGCTCAAGGCCGTCTCAGCTCACAAGGCAAAGGCCCCAACTAAGAAAGCCGGCGCCGGCAAACTCCCTGGACAGACACTGGGCCCGGCCGGAGGCGGTGGAGGAGGTGGACCAGGAGCTGGGGGACCAGGAAGTGCGGCCGCACTTCCGACCGGGACCAGTCCGAAGCTCGGGACGGCCGCGGTCGACGCTAGCAATAAGCCGTTGATCAAGCCGTTCAACGTTAAGAAGCTCGAGGCGGCTGCCGCGACCGGCGACGTGAAAGTACTCGAGGACCTGGGTAAAGAGCTCCACGACAAGATGTTGGACACCAACAAGAAGGCGGCGATCGCCAACGCCGTGGCGGAGCTCAAGAGTCAAATGACGGGGCTGGCCACGATGGAAGGTCATAGCGGTACCGACATCGCCAATATCATCGAGGAGGTCGACCAGGGCGCCCGGAAACTACCGAAGCAGATTATACCCAAGCCTTCGATCGTCCAACAGGAGATAGAGAAGGCCAGTCAAGGCACGAAGAACTGGGACCTGGACCTAGAGAAGATCTCTGGAAAGAAGGGATCCAACGAAGGCGGGCTATACAAGGACAAGAAGCTGCAGACTCTCCATTACGCCAAGTGGCCAGGGGAGGACCGCGCCCGGGTTGAGGTCCTGGCAAACCGGCTCTACCGTGAAGCCGGCGTACCAACCCCCAATGCCGCCCTCATCGAACTAGACGGCAAGATGGCGGTCCTGTCTGACTGGGTTGACGAGGTCGGGATGATGACGTTCGCACAGATGGCGAAGCACAAAGACGTCCGTCGCAACTTTGTTGTTGATGCGTGGTTGGCCAACTGGGACGTTGTAGGGGCGACAGCTGACAACATCGTCAAGGGACCTGGGAACGTAGCCTACCGGATCGACACGGGAGGATCCCTGGTCTACCGGGCCCAGGGAAAGCCCAAGCCCTACGGGTTCGATGTGCCAGAGCTGCAGAGCATGAGGAGCACGATCACCGCACCTCAAGCGGCTAAGGTCTTCACCTCCCTCACATCAGCGGAGCTCAAAGCCGGCGCTAAGGCCGTTGCCGGCGTCAGTGATCAGCAGATTAACGAAGCGGTCGACCAGGCGGCGCCAAACGCCGCGGAGGCTCTTAAACAAGCTCTCAAGACGCGCCGCGACTTCATCATCGTCAACGTCCTGAACGCGAAGGAGCCGGCGCCAGTTACGCTGAAGTCTCTGAAGACCTTGGGAGATCTTTCCGATGCTTCGATCAAGCTGCTCCAGGAGAGGCACCAGGACCTGGTCCCCGCCGTCAAAGGATCCCTACGCACTGCTACAGCAAAATCGATCGCGACAAAGGAGTTCGGCTCAGCCACGAAAGCAGAGCCTTCCATGAGTTCGATCAGGACCAATTACGGTGAGTGGAAAGGCTCTACGACAACGACCGGTGGTACAATGATTCGATGGGGAGCTGCTGCTCTGGAAGGCGGGCTAGCGGCTGGCGACGAGGAGATAAAAGCCCTCGAGGCCTTCTGGTCTTTCAAGGCGGGCGGCGGGTCCCAGCCGGCTAACCAGAAGTTTAAGGACAGACGCACTGAAGAGGGTGAAGCGCTCGTTAGCGGTCTTCATGTCACCCGGGGCGCCAATGCCGTCCTCATGTCACTGCAGCACGGCGGCCAGGACGAGGTAACCCTCTTCAGGACCTGGCAGCCGGACCAGGTCAAGTTCTTCGGGTGGAAGGACGCGCAGGTCGGAGATCTGATCAAGATGCCGGCAGAAGTGTATTCTCACACCTTGAACCCCGGCGTATTCGCCCACGGCGGGCTGCGCACCAAGGTAAAGGTGCCCGTGGAAAAGATGCTGTTAACCGATCGCTTAAACAACCCCGGGGGAAAGTTCGTCAGCGAAGACGAGGTCCTCTATCGAGCTCCCATCACTATGGAGGTGATTCACGTATGAGCCGTAAGCGCAGGACCTTCACGGTATCGAAAGGGAAGGCTTTTGTCGGGAGCGTTCTGGGCGAGCAGCTGGCCGAGACTCCGGACCAGGAGCTCGCCGAACTGACCGATCACATGGAGGACCACTTTACCAAGGAAGAAGAAGGGCGGGGCCAGGGCGGCGAAGCCAAAGGTGTTCAAGGTTCCGAAGGCTAAGGTGATTCGGGGATTGTCGATGGGGGGATCCAGGTCAAGGCGCCGGCCAGCTTAACCCAGTTTGCATAACTTGCGTTGTTTTGCAAATTCCTTTCTTGTTTATTCCCACATCCTGTGCTAATAATAAAGAATGCCCAGGGGAGAGTCCTCACCGGAAGGGCCACCACGAAGCCATCGTGGACCCAACCGCACTCAATCCTGGGCATACGTTATGTCTGAAAGATATAGGCAAACCCCAAGGTTTGTCAATGAAAACCCGAACAGATCAATCAAGAAAAGGGGCCGGTGAACGTATTGCCGGCCCTTTTTCTATCGTCTTAACATTCGATTCTTTCTGTCTTGGTAGTAATGATTTCGTAAAACCCAATAAATACCACTAAATAAGTAAAATACCCCCATTGTTTTATCGCAACTCGGTAAAAATGGGTCTACCATTCCTCTCTGTGCCTATCCAGAGAGGTTTATTTACATATGAAGACCCGAGACGCTATCACGCGCTTTTGTAGTGGGAAAGGGGTGGTGTGGAGGTCTCAGAAGACGGCAAAGCTCTATGAATCCGTACTTGGCCAGTTTGCCCGTCATTATCCCGAACTGCCCAAGTCTCCAGAGGAGATAGAGGCGTTTCTGACGTCCCTTGATATCGCCCCCTATTCTCAATACACCTACTTCAGGATCCTCAAGGCGTTTTATCGTTGGTCGAACCGCCGCCTCAAAGTTCCCAACCCCGTCAAGAAGATCGATCCCCCATCGGCCCGTCGGCCGAGGCCTAGAGTGCTGTCGTTAGACGAACTCGCACAGCTCCTCCTGTTCCCGGACTTCGCCGAGAGGACCAAGGTCCTGGTGCATCTCCTCGTCGATACCGGGATACGGGTCGGTGAAGCCGGCAGCTTGACTACTCGCGACGTCTACCGCGACTCCATCGTGGTCCGCGGGAAGACCGGTGAGCGGGAGGTCCCTTGTACACCGAGCGTGTGTCTGAGCCTCTTACGGCTGCAGTCCACGACTGGGCCTATCTGGGATGTTCACATAGAGACCCTCAAGCGGTGGATTCGTGAGGCCATGCGGGAATGTGGCCTTGAAGGTCCAAAGCTCGGCGCTCACGTCCTGCGGCATACCTTCGCCACCTACTGGGAGGGCAGCGACGCGGACCTGCAGACGATCCTCGGGCATTCCACGCCAAGCATGACCCTCTGGTATCGGCAGTTCCGGATCTCCCGTGCAAAACGCGACCATGCTCTCTACTCGCCTAGGAGGATGTTGTTAGCTAACGCATAACGCAGCAATGTTATGTCCGCTCCGTAGCTAAAGGGGGCTGTCTGCTTCCCAAGCAAGATAGTCCGAGAATAGGACTGCTAGAGCGGGCGTAACTCAGCTGGTAGAGTGCCACCTTCCCAAGGTGGATGCCGTGGGTTCGAGTCCCATCGCCCGCTCCAAATCTTGGCCATTAGGCCTCGAATTGGAGTTTTTTTATTGGGCGGCGCCCAGGTGGTGAAAACACCCGGACGCCAATACCAAAGGGCGGAGGTGGCTGTGTTGAACCAATTAGACCCCCTGGCGAAGGGAATCTTAGCAGTTGTAGTCGGGTTTGCCATAGTGGTGGTCGCGGTAATCGTGATGAATCTGAGCAGCGGGCTCTTCAATGACGCGCTCGAGATAGCGAGAGGCGACTACAGCTCGGTTCAGGAGTAAAGGGGGCACATGGAGACTTCACCCGAACAGAAAGCCTATGACGTAGCGAGAAAAGAATCCGATGAGGCCGAGAGCGATTTTAATCGGATGATGGACGAGAGCTTTCCCGTGGCTAACATCGGGGCTCCGACGGACCAACCCGTGGTAGTTCAACAGACTGGTGAAACGCTCGATGCCATGGGTCAAATCAGAGATCGCCGCGATGCGGCATCCAAACAATTAAGCGAAGCTTGGACGGCGCTCCAGGCGAGAAAGGCAAGGGATAAATAGAGGGGACAGCTAGGCGTAGATACCCCTGACGATCGCGCCAACGATGAGCCCGATGACGGCGAACGTCCAGCGTCGCTTCCAATACCAGATCCAGGCAGTTTTGAGGTTCTTAACTCTCATGACAGGATTTTAGGTAACGGTTTCCAAAATAGCAAGATTTGTGTCAGTCAATCGTGGAGAGCGCGAGGGGATTATGGTAGAATTTAAACCGAAGACTTCAAGCAACAAGTCCGCCGTAATTCCAGACCTCAACGGCCTCGGTGAACGGCGGTTACCCCTTGCGGATGTAGTGCGTTTCCTAGGAAACGAAGATGTAGGCGGGGAGGTGATCCGCAGATTGGTTACAGCCACAGAACTTATGGATTCCCCTGACGAGCAGTTACCCCTGATTCCTCGCGACTTGATAACTCTAGCGGAAGCATCGACCCGCTACAAAATCCCCTATGGCACGTTAAATCGATGGGTTTTCAACAAGCAGTTGGAAGTTCGAGGACGGGAGCGGTTCGCTTCCCGAGGCGGTGGGAAGATCCTCGTAGATGCGGAAGATGTCGCGGAGCTCCAACGGAATAGGCCGCCAACCGGAAGGCCCAGAAACCCCCAGAATGGCCACAAATAATCTTAGACGTCGAGCGACTTGCGTTGTCGTAAAGGACCGGAAAGTGCTCTTGGTCCGCGACAAAGGCCGGCACAGCTATTCCTTGCCTGGGGGAGGCATCAAGAAAGGCGAGCCTTCGATCAGCGCCGCGGCTCGAGAGCTTTACGAGGAAACTGGACTCCAAGTGGATAAGATTGAAAGGGTAGCCACACACGTCGGCGCGACCCAGCGCCATGCCGTGTTTCTAATCACTGCTCACCGCGGCGAACCCCGTTTAATCAGCGAAATTGACTCGATGCTATGGTGGGATGGCCAATCCACGGAGCCCGTACAGGACCATGTTAAATCCATATTGGGTAAGTTAGATTCCGTCTTCGAAATTGTGGGATAGGCGAATAACCGACCGCAATAACCCGATTAACGGCTTGACAAAAGGCGATTAACCGCCTTAATATACCCCCGGTACGTAGTTGCCGGGGGTTTCTATTTTGGGTGGTGCTGGGACAAGTGGGGCAGAACTCACGGCAGAGCTCAAGCTCGGCGGACTATCTAACTCCGCAGCGTTAGTAGTCGCCACTACGCCCCCTTCCAGAAGGCCAGACATTCGTGTCTGGCCTTTTTTGTTGCCCAGCGAGAAGGAGATACATGACCACAACTAAACAAAAGCGGGGCCAATGTGGCGGATGCCTGGCCAGGAAAGATCTTCGAGTTGATGGGACCGTTCCTTGGCACGAGTACTCCCCAGAGTTGCTCCGGATCATCCGGACATTGGACGGGCCCAATGCTCCAGCCGTCTGCGCCGGCAGCGGGCGTCCTGCGCAGTTGGATCCCAGGTAGCCAACTAGAAGGAGGCAACCAATGGTCACTAAAACAAAAGACCGGACCCAGATCCTGACAGAAACCGCGGCCGTGTTCCTCGAGGCCGCGGTTCCAATCGTCCTAATTCGCGAGGGACTCAAGGTGCCAATGCACCGGCAACCGCCGACTGATCCGTTCGGGCCGGTGTTTGCGCTTACAGAGCCGGACCAGGTCGATCTCGTCGCGTCCACCGACAAGAAGCTGGGCCCGTTGAACATCGGCGTCTACGTCGGCCGCCAGAAGAGCAGCCCATTGATGGTCCTGGACCTGGACACAACGTCGGGAGTCGAAAAGGCACGTGAGCTAGGTGTAACGAGCGATTCGATCGGGGTTTGGGTGTCCAGAACTGGCAAAGGCGGTTGGCACATCTGGTACTGGGAGCCCGATGAGGACTTGCCTCGAACGATCCATCCAGAGAACACAGGGCTCGATCTTTTGGTAAATGGGTTTGCCATCGTCCCTCCATCGGATACATCCAGGGAGGAGAACGGCGGCGGCGCATATCGGTGGATCGACGGTCACAGCCCCTGGGATATCCCAATGGGTCAACTCTCTAAGCCGCCGGATCAGCTGCTGGAGTGGTGGCGCACGATACCGGACAGGCGCCAACAACAATCTGGAGAGTCAGACGCCTCGCGGCCTGGGGCCTGGACATTCTTGAAAGACGGCATACCCGAGGGCCGGCGCAACGATTCGCTGATGCGGATCGCCGGCTGGCTCCGGCTCTATCACCCTGAGCATGTTGTCCAGCAGCTGCTCCATTGCGTGAATGAGTCCAGGTGCGATCCACCTGTGGGGGCAGAGGAAGTCGAGAGCGTTGTTCGGAGCGCGTTCCGCTACGAGCAACCCGGCGTCAACGGGCACCCGCGAGCAATCGTGCTGCCCGCAATCAATGCGGTATCAAGTGAGGGGATTGGGGAATGACAACGGAAAAAGCTGCGGGAACAGTCGATTATCGACTAGAAGACGGCGCACACGTCTTCACCAGCGATCACTGCGAGATGGTCTTCACCTGGGTGAACCGTGACCGCTACGGCCGGCTACACGCCAAGGTGACGGTCCGCACGGCGGATGGGTCCGCCATCATGGCCATAGACCAGGGGTTGCTGACATCTGGGGCATTCCGGGAGAATCTGGCCGCGCAAGCGGCTAAGCGCAATTCCAACAACGCAGAGCCGTTCACGGTGCTGCTGTTCGCCGCCTACGACTACCTGGACCGCGAGATCTCGTATGTCGAATCCGGGCGAGCTCCTGACTTCAAACTTCTCGAAGAATTCATCAATGCGGTACAGCCACCAGGACCTCAGGTCGTCTTCGGCTTGTTTGACCGGGGCGGACTGTATGGCATCGCGAGCCAACCAAAGGTAGGCAAGTCGATCCTACTACTGAACCTGGCCCTCGCGGTTACCAAAGGGGACCCTTGGATAGGCTACGGCGTGGAGCAGGGCAAGGTGTGCCTGTTCCAGCTGGAGGACTCCGAACGGACCTTGAAAGCCCGCTTCGAGCGGATGAACCTTGGACCATGGCCCGACAACCTGTTTATCCATGTGGCTCCATTCAGGCTAGAGGAATCCAATTATCAGCAGACGTTGGATGCCTGCGCCGGCGCGGCCTTGGTAGTCTGCGATCCGATCATCCAAGCGTCCGGAGTTTCGGACTGGAACTCTCAGAGCGAAGTTCGTGACGCCTACGAATACTGGCGACGCCTTGCCAGAGACACCAACTCAACGGTGATCATATCGACCCACCACCGGAAGATGGAGGGTGCCAACGGCAACCAGATGGCCGGAAGCATCCAGGCGTTGGCCACGGTCGACGGTGTCATGGAGTTGTTCCGGGACCAGAACCTGGGTCAGACCGAACGCCGGCTCACGTACACGGGCCGGGATTGGCCTGAGAAGGCAGACATAGTTCTGGGCCTCGATTCCGAGCGGTTGATCTGGAACCCGATCGGGACGATGGACGAAGCGCGGAAGGTCGCCAAGGAACAGCGGGTAGACAACGACGAAGCAACGGTCTGGGACGCTTTGAACACACAGGCCCCTGGGACAAGCCAAGAGGACCTGATTACCTCCACCGGATTGACCCGTAAAAGGGTATCCCAGGCCCTTCTTGGGTTGAAGGATTTGATGGGTTCGGATGGGTCTGGAGGGCGCGGAACGCCGGTCCGATATTTCCGCCTTTCTTGATGTTTATCTTGTTGCGCACCCCCTATATATAGGGCGCAACAACAAGATAACAACATCAAGACCCCCGAAATCCCGGGGGTCGGGAGGAGATCTGTCGACGGCCATCATCTTGATGTTTATTTCAATGGGTATCCCGACAAATCAAAGGAGCACAAATGGAAGGCCAAATCAGACCCACGTTAATGCAGGCAACCGAGGTGATCGAAGAAGAGCTCCTCGAGAACGACTACAAGGGCGGGTGGGAGTCTTCAAGCATCTGGGACATACAGAACCGGGTGTGGACCGAGATGCGTGAACTCGAGGGGGCCTTAACCGACTACCACAGAGACCCTTCGGATGCCAATCGAGCACGGGTGCGCCATGAAGCCGCAGACGTCCAGGGGATGGTGATGATGGTGGCGGACCTGGCCGGTTGCTACCCGCATGGGGCGAGAGTTAATGGCCGGGACACGGAAGGACTATCTCCCGTAGAAACGTTGGTCAATGCCGGCTGGGATCGGCAAGAAGCCGAAGACGACATAGCCGAAGACCAAGCCGAGTAATACGAGGGGTTGTGCGAATGATTGAAAAGTTTAAGACAAAGCCAGCGGTGGTTGAAGCGATTCAGTTTACTTCGTTGATTGTGGGCGAAGTATGCGATTTCACGGGCATCCCGAGATCTTGTGTCGCAGACATGGACCGTGAGTATCTGACGGTTTCGATCCCGACGCTCCGAGGAGAAATGGTAGCCATAGAGGGAGATTGGATTATCAAGACGGCCCAGGGAGAGTTCTACCCTTGCAAGCCGGATATTTTCGAGCAGACCTACGAGCGTGTTGATGGTGATTAAAGACTTTGTCGAGGCCACATGTGTTGGGTGCAGCGTGATCGCAATCTTGTCCGACGACTTTCTGTGCGTGACGTGTTGGGACGGGCCACCCGACCCCGTGAATCGCAGTTCTCTTACGCGGAGTGAGCGTCGACGTGAATACCAGAGGTCTTATTACAAATCGCATCGAGGGGGAATCCAAGTGCGCCATGGGGCCTATCGAAAGCAAAACTCGGAGGACATTCGACTCTATCAGCACGCGTATTACAAAGAGAACCGAACGGAGATTAAGAAGCGCAGAGACCTGCACTATCAGGCGAACTACGAGTCTATTTTGGCCCGCCGCCGCCTACGAAGGCCTAGCCGGGCTAAACCAATAGGAGGCCCGTTTTGACAATTACCCGCGAAGATCTAATTATTCTGGCCGGCTTGAGCGCAACCACATATCCCGAGGACATAAAGAGCGACGGTTCTATGTATCGCTCCCATGATCTGGAAGAAATCGTATGGGTGAAGAAGCACGGCGTCAAAATCACCAAGCTGCGAAATGGGAGCTTCCACGTGATCGTGGGCGGTCCAGGACCTCAAACCACCTAACACATAACAAAGGTTGTACTAACGAAACGACCAGTCGAAAGGTAAGGAGTTGAAATGGTATCCACCAATGGCAACAACAAAGCCCCACTCTGCGGAGCGGCTCACCCCCATGTCGAGAACGTCCGATGCCATATGCCGGCAGCCAAGCATTCAACCCACCGCGGGTATGGAGGCATCGACCTGTCGGCTGCCGGCAAGCGGGACTCAAAGATGCTCCTGGCCTTCTACTCCTGGGCGAACATCGGCCAGGACCCGGATGGCTCGGAGTTCCAGATCCCAGAGTGGCAGCCAGGAGCTTTGAGCTCATTGGCTGCATGACCGATGCCCAAGAAGATTGGAGAAGGCGACATCACCAATTCATGCGCCCAGGGCTCCCATGAGGGCGGCTCCACCCGGTTCCATTGTGACGGGCGCGTCCGCGGGATGAAAGCAGGATTCGACTATGAGACACATAGCTTCAAGACTGCGCCTTGCATCTGCCCCTGCCACAACCGGTCTGACGGAGGCCCGGCGCCTAACAAAAGAGGAGAAACATGACGACAGCAACATATGACCGAGCAGAGATCCTGAGATTGCACGGCGAGGGAAAGAGCCAGCGCGATATCGCCCAGGAGCTGGGCTGTGGTAAGTCCACAGTTGAGCGGGCGATCAAAGAGGCCGGCATAAATGTCTTGATAGCCCAGGCCTCCACCGGTAACACTGAAGGCATGCCCCTGGTCGACCTCGCGTCGATCAAGGACAACCCCTGGCAGACCCGGGCAATCGACGAGGAGTTTGTCGCGGAGCTGGCCGACAGCATCGAGAGCGTCGGCCTCCTGGAGCCGATGCTCGGCCGCCCGATGGATGATGGGACCGTACAACAGGCAACAGGGCATCACCGGGTAGCTGCCATCAGGCGGTTGGTCGCCCGGGGGGCGTGGGAGGGCGGTGTACCCATGCTCGTCCGGTCGATCACCGACGAGAACATGGCACTATCGGCTCTCGAGGAAAACGACAAGCGCAAGAACCCGAACCCCTACCAGCAGCTCCTCGCTTATCAGAAGGCCCTGGACGAGATTGAAGGCCTGACGATCCAAGCCCTGGCAGATCGCCTCGGTAAAGACCGGTCGACGTTGTCTAACGACCTCCGAGTACTCCGGCTGCCGAAAGAAGTCCTGGACCTGGTCGCCTCCGGAGATATCCCCGTGCGGTCCGCCCGGGAGTTCCTCTGCTTGGTTGCTGAGGACCACAACCACCTTGACGTGATGCAAAGCATCATACGCCGGATCTCCCAGGTGCCTATGGGCACAGTAGCCGACTGGAGAGCCGCAAACGTCCGGCGTTTGCTTTGGACACACATCAGCGGCAGCAGAGTTTCCGAATGGCGCCGACTCGAGAAGGGTAAGGGGTTCTTCGGAAGCTCCCACGAGCAGGCCCCAACGTTCGACGTTGACGCGTTCCAGGCGGAGCTGCCTCAGAAGGTCCACCATATCCCCACAGAATCAAAAGACGGCAGCAACCTCTGGACCTGCGGCGTCAACCCGTGGAAGAAATGGCAGGACGGCGCGAAGTCGGGCGGGAATGGTGCCGGCGCTGCGGTGAAAGAGAAGCCGGCGCCGAAGGGACTCCGGCACTTGGTCCAAGACCCAGTAGGAAAGAAGGTCTTGAAAGATGCCGTTTCCGAGGAAACGGCCGCTAAGACTCTGGGGGCTGAACTTCTGGAGAAGGAAACTGCCTCGGAGACCCCGGCTGCAGGAAAGACCCTTGCATGGCAACAGCTGAACGATCACCTGATCAAATTCCTAGGGTCTCATGCAAACAAGGACTCGAGGGACAATCTCCGGACTTCGGCGGCCGCGTTATCAAAAACCCTAAAGTTGGAAGAGGCGGGACTCCTGGTGAAGGCGGTCGCCAACGCAATCAACAAGGCCGTGGACGACTTCGAGAAGGAGATCGCCAAGCGAATTAAACTGCCGACCGAACTAAGCGCGGAGGCCGCCGAGGAATTGGGTACACGGGCCAAGGTGGTAGAGGTCGGATACAACAGTAAAGGGCATTCGCTTGAGCTCGGGGCCTACGGGGGCGCTCCACCCTTTTTCCCTGATCTAAACGAATGCTTGAAGACCTGTACGTTCGGGGCCACGTACACGACGACACCCTACAGCAAGGCCCCCACCCTGCGGTGCATGAACGAGGTCCACTGGCAGGAGAAGCTCGACAGGGGTCTTGAGGCCTACAAACGAAAGTTGCAGGAGCGGATCGACCTGGACGACGACAACGACGAAATAACGGCTAATGCCATCTTGGGCATGATGCCCGAATCGCTGGGGCTGCCGATGGCCGTCGTATTGCTTGGCCGGCACAGGGTCATTGATCCAAATGTACCTGAAGACAAAGGCTTCCGGATGCCTGAATTGGCGTATACCCCGGTGACCCTGAAGACAGTGAATCGAGTACTCGGTATCGATGGCCCGAAAGGGACGGGTCAATTACCAGCTGTCGGAGTGAGCTCTCACGACGCATTGAAAGCGCTTGACACAGCAACGCCGGCAGACTGTGCAATGGTGGCCTCAAGGCTGTTGACCTGGTCGCTCAGAAACAACGACAACATCGAGTTTGATGAATTCACTGCCCGGTTCCTGGGCGAGGAGCCGGCTGATGTTTCCAAGTAGGGCCAAATTGAAGGAGACCGTCGAGGAGGTCATTCAGATGGCGTCTAACACCGGGGTCAAGATGGTCCGGAAGATCTCGATGGGGACGGATGGCCGGCCGCAATGGGCGGTCGTCTACGTAACTGGGACGGAAGCGACCGAGGAGGTGCTACGCCAGTTAGAGATCGAGGAGGGCAAGCGATGAAGAAGATCCTCGCTGCGATCGCCCTTGCCCTCGCGGCCGCGGCGATCGCCATCGCTATGTCGGCCTGCCAGACGACCGAGCCAACCCCTCTCTCTGACGCTGTGAGCGCCGTACAGCAGGGCGACGATGGTATACCTGGGGAAAGGGGCCCAGTAGGGCCAAAAGGCCCAGAGGGGCCGCCAGGGCTCCAAGGGCCACCAGGTCCGGCAGGGCCACCAGGTTCTGGCGGCGAGCAAGGACCACCTGGTCCTACCGGCGAGCAAGGGTCTCCAGGTCCTCAAGGCCAGTCGGCATTCATAAACCTTCCGGAAGTGCTACTCGAGACACCGCGGATCAATCACCTGCTGTTCTTCGAGGAAGACGGCATTTTGGTGGAGAACCCCAGCGACATGGGCACGGAGTTTCCGAACAAAGCCACAGAGAGGACCTTAACGCTGAAAGGGGAGACCTGGGACGAAGGGGCGCCGGTCTTCCTGGCGCAGTGGGCCCATTCCTTGAGTACTTTCAAGCTCCGGCTGTCGATAGAGTTCTACGACAGCACTACCAGCAACTGGAGGACGCTTATCCCGGCGTTCGGATGGGACGCTGCGCCGTTTAGTAATCAGATCAGTGGTTGGTGGGCGATCCCGGGTAACAACGTTTCCTATGCGAACTTCCTGGTCCGAGCGGTCGTCCACGGCGACGGCCAGCTGGATCCCCGGATAACCTACGTGGAGCTGTCAGCGCGATGAGATCCCGCAAGTACGAGCTCTCTTGGCTCAGAGGGGCCCTGGTCGGGTTCGGGCTGGTCTTGCTTATCGCCGTCTTCTGTATCTTGAGCACGGTGGTGGTCGTTTACCATGTTGTGAACGCCTTGGTCCACTTTCTCAGGTCTGTGCTGAAGTCCCACAAGAAGCCACCAGAACCCCCCCAGGTGACCCATCCAGGTGTAGTAGTCGAGCATCGACAAGAGCACCAGGGTCAGCAATAACCACCAGGTGGGACTCAGAGGGCGTCTGACCAGGGCCCAGACAGTGATCCCGATCCACATAGCTGCAGCTATTAGGCCAGACTCCACAGACATCCTGAGCGGCACATTGTGTAACCCTGGGTGCTCGGCGACGCCGCTCGGCAGGATCGACGGCAGATGGGGGATAGCCAGCCTTGCTCCGATGTCAGCGTTAGCGGTGCTCGCGGCATTGGCAAACCCATCAAATCCGGCGACTTTGTATCCGTCTGGGAATAGCACTCCGATTACTACCACGCCGAGGACCGCTGACAACACGGCCGCTGCAATCATTTTCCACGAGATGCTTCCCGCAATGGCCATTGCGACCAGTACCCCGCAGGTGACCATCAACCCCCACCTGGAGCCGGTGAAGAGCATGGCTATGAGCAATATGGGCACCAATGGTCGAGCCCGCGTTGTAACCAGGTAGATGATGCCGATGCTGAGGAACCCCGCAGCAAGGTTCCTGTTATTAGCAAGACCAGTGGGATTCCCATACTGGACCATGAAACCGCCGACCATTCCCCAATTCGTCATACCCTGCCAGAAGATCAACGCCGCGTGGACTAAGAGTGCCGGTGTCAACCACGGGAACACCCGTGCATTCGCGCCGGCATAGAGCAAGACGGCCGGCGCCATCCACATCACGACCCCCGCCGTCAGTTCCCAGTTGCCTGATCCCCAGATGATGCTCCCGGGTATCGCCAGGGCGTGGGATAACAGCAGTCCAATTAACCCCCAGAACACTCTCCGATTACCGCAGCTTGGGGACGACAGCATGAACCCGATGAATAGTCCGGACCACCCGATGAAGATCCAGCCACTGGCGAAGTTGCGGACCAGGAGGCTCGAAACCAGGAATATCGCGAAGAAGGCAGGCGCCGCGGTCTGGGCTTCCATCGACAGCACCCGGAAACAGATCTGCGCGTAGAAGGCCCTGAGTAGGTACGGCCAGCGAGGCGGCGCGATAGCAAGCACTATCGGGTGATCGCCCACAGGCTAGTCGTGCCTTCCTTGCTCACGAGTCTCAGCCAGGGTGCGGCGGCGGTCTGGTCCCATAGTCTAGGATGCGCCAGATAGATCCCCGGGACCCGTTCGTTGTAGTAGGGGAACCGCTCTTCGATTAGCACGTAGCCAACACCCAGCCGGTCAGTTGCGGCTGGTACGTCGCATCCAGTCACCCAGTTGAGGACACACCGCACGTCCCGGTCGGTCTGTGTGAAGGTTGGAGGCGGCGCGGTGTTCCAGGTATGCGGCGCCGGTACCTTGTTCATGGCCGCGATCCAGAGCGAAAGAGAGAAAGCATCGGTGACAATCCCTGAATCTGGATCCAGTCGATGGACGGTCTCCAGAGCCCGCTCGGTGGCCGGCGAGATCATCAAGCTATAGCCCGCCTGATTGTTGAACTGGAACACGTAGCCAGCCAGCATTAACGCGCCGGCCGCGACGATTCCTACGGTGATTACAGCCCGCCGTGCCCAGTCGATTTTCGGTACCCATCGCGTAACCGCCCAGGCGATGCCCACATAGAACGGCAGGGCCAGGAGATACCCGCTCCGGTAGAAGATGTTGATGATTGTCTCGTCGTTGCTAAGGAAGAGGTTCAGGACCGCCAGGAGAGCCATTACGAGCCCCAAGGACCTCAGCCGGTAATCAGGAGCTGCGCGGGCAACCCAGAGGCCCAGAGGTAGCCCTAGGACGAACTGCAGCCATACGGCGTCGAACCCTGTCAGAAAAATCCAGGGGCCCGGGTAATCGAGGAGACCAGATGCTGGCAGGACCTTCATGTACCAAGGCAGCGCGCCGATGCCAATCAGGGAGCCTACGAACGCCGGGGCGACGATTCGCCGGGCTACGGGAAGCCAACTCATATTCCCGAACGCCAACAGTCCGATTAAATAAAGGGGCAGGGTGATCACTGCCAGGCCGGCGCTGGTTTGATTGATCCAGGGCACCAACCCGATTGAGAGGACCAGGACCGCCGCGGTGCGCCAGCTCCACCGTTCAGCCAGACCGCCCATCGCCCACCATGCCATCGCGATCAGCGCGAAGCCAATCAGCGGCAGAGCTCCAGTAACGATCATCTCCGCGTGCATCAGGTCGACCGCGATGAAGCCGGCTGCCAACAGGGCGGGGAGCTCGCCGACGTAGCGACGGGTGAGGAGGTAGACCGGGGGAATCGGAGCCAGGGACGCTAACACTGACCAGAGCTTGTATCCCAGGTCGAAGCTGAAGAGTTCAACGAATGGGACCAGGAGCCAACCTGGGGCCAGGGGTGGCCGAGGGAAGCCTGCGCCAGTGGGTTCGTCGCCAAGGACAGCATTTACGCTCAACCAGTACGCGCCGCCGTCGACACCCAAGAACCCTTCATGGTTCAGGACCAGGGCGGTCCTAAGAGCTAGAGCACCTACGAGAATGGCAAAGAAAACTGCCAGGTACGAGACCTTGGGGCTTTTTGGACTGTACCTGGCAGCAATCTTCATCTGGATT
>SDBT01002403.1_pt1 | contig 33107 bp, 36 predicted proteins | sample 2277101 | NCBI WGS metagenome assembly SDBT01 (sample SAMN10404973, study PRJNA504765) | marine sediment metagenome | isolation source: marine sediment core GS10_PC15, 103 cmbsf | place: Arctic Ocean: Southern Knipovich Ridge | collected 2010
ACCGTTCGACTTGCATGCCTTATCCACGCCGCTAGCGTTCATCCTGAGCCAGGATCAAACTCTCAAAATAATCCCGAACAACCCCGCTAAGCGGGATTACGGGATCAATAGTCGGAACAACTCTAAAAAACTGAACCCAGTTAAATTTGTTTTGCAACTATTTAACCGGGATAAATTGCTCAATTATTATTCAATTATCAAAGATCTTTCCAAAAAATAACCGCGAAGACATCCAATTTATTAGATAGCTTCGCGGGCATTTTTTTTATGCCTTTGTTTTTTTAGATTTACATAAATTTGTTCAATCCTTACTTATCTGCTTTTATCTTACTTCTCTAAAAATCTTTGTCAAGCCCGGGAGAGAATTCGAATCCCCAACCTACGATTTACAAAACCGTTGCTCTACCATTGAGCTACCCGGGCAAAATTATTTCCCTCTTTTTATTCTTCTCCAATAGTCATCGGAGAATTTATCTTTTTTATCAAGAGATCTTCGACGTGAATTTGCCAACCAGGCGCTGGTTTTGTTCCCGGTTCTCAAAGTTAAAACTTTAATTCCAGAAAGCATTTTTTGCAACAGTAATTCACCGGAAAAAAACCTAAGAGTTCTGTTGTTTTTTATTTTCTCTCTGAATCCTTTTAAGTGCCCCGGCTCAATCTCTTGGGGTGATAATTCAACAAGAACCGGAATTTTCCGAATGATAATAATTCCCATCCCTATAATACTAACGAAGAAAATAATTGTAGCAATTAGCGTTATCATAGTTAATTAAATGTTAAATCTTACAAATTTTTTGACAACTATATTTTCCCCCAGTTTCGCAATATACTCATTAATTAAATCTTTAATGGTTTTCGTTTCATCTTTTACCCAGGGCTGAGACAATAAAGAATCTTCTTCAGGATCCATTGCAGTAATCTGCAAACAAAGCTCATGAGCTAATTCTTTAAAATCTTCTGATCTGGCAACAAAATCTGTTTCACAACATAACTCTACCATCGCCCCAACTTTTTTATTGGGATGAATATAGCTTTCAACTATTCCCAAGAGAACATCTCTTTCTGCTTTTTTACCAGCTAATTCTTTCCCCCACTTTCTTAAAATTTCCTTTGCTTTTTCAAAATCTCCCCCAGTTTCTTCTAAGGCCTTTTTACATTCTGATATTGAAACTAAGGTTTCCTCCCGAAGTTGCTTGATTTGATCAATGTTTACCATAAAATTATTTCTTGGATTTTGCTTTTAATATTACTTCTTTCATTTTCTCTAAAATATATTTCACAGATGATATGGCGTCGTCATTTGCCGGAATTGGGTAATCAGCTAATGTCGGATCAATATTAGTATCTGCTATACCAATCACAATAACTCCCGTTTTCCCTGCTTCTTTAACCGCTAAAGCATCTTTTTTCATATCTAAAACAAAAATAGCATCGGGAAGTCCTTTTAATTCTTTTATTCCTCCAAACTTAATCTCTAAATTCCTCAATTCTTTATCCATATTAGCCCTTTCTTTTTTCGTGTATTTTGCCAATTCCCCTTTTTCTTTTTTTTCTTCCAGCTCCTTAAAATATTCTATCCTTTTTTTAATAGTTTTTAAATTAGTGAAAGTTCCTCCTAACCATCTTTCATTGATATAAAGCAAATCACAATCTTTAGCAATATTTTTTACCAAATCTTTAACTTGAATCTTTGTGCCGATCAAAAGTAAAGTTTTATCCTCTGAAATAATTTTTTGAATGAATCCAAGGGCTTCTTTCAGATTCTGGGCAGTTTTTTCAAGATCAATAAGATGAACGGAATTTCTTACTCCATAGATATAGGGTTTCATTTTTGGATTAATCCGCGATGTTCGATGACCAAACTGCAAACCAGCCTGAGCCATTTCCTCAGGATTAATGCCAAAATCCTTGTCCGCCGTAGCTTTCTTGTCCGCCGTAGCCTTGGCGGTGGCGGACTCTTTTTTTTCTTTCTGTTTTTTTTCTTTAGTTTCTGCCATAGTATTTTCAATAATAGCATATTAAAAAATTAAATCAACCACTTATCCTCCCAAATTTTGTGAAACAAGACTTAGGAGGGCTTGATTTTTTTTGGAAATTTGGTAAGATTAAATATATGAAAAAAGACATACACCCTAAATATTATCCAAATGCCAGAGTTATCTGCGCTTGTGGAAATACTTTTACAGTTGGTTCAACTAAGGAGTATATTGAAATTGAGATTTGTTCAAAATGTCACCCGTTTTATACTGGAAAGGAAAAAATTGTTGACGCTACGGGAAGAGTCGAAAAGTTTAAGAAAAGATTAGCAAAAAAAGAAAAGGTGAAGAAAAAAAAGTAATATGGCCGAACAAAACTCAACTATTATAGAAATTAGAGCTGGAGCAGGCGGCGAAGAAGCTGCTCTTTTTGCTGCTAATTTATTTAAGATGTATTCCAAATATGCTGTTTTTCAAGAATGGAAGCAAAAAATTTTAGACTCTCATTTAACCGAATTAGGAGGAATTAAACAAATAACTTTTGAAATAAGAGGTGAAAATACATTCTCTAAAATGAAATATGAGGGAGGAGTTCACCGAGTTCAAAGGATACCGAAAACTGAAAAATCAGGAAGAATTCATACTTCAACTGCCACCGTCGCTGTATTGGCTGCGCCAAAATCAACAGAAATTAAAATAAAATCAGATGAAATAAAAATTGATGTTTATAAATCTTCGGGGCCAGGCGGTCAAAATGTCAATAAAAGAATGACAGCTATAAGAATTACCCATCTACCCACTGGTTTAGTTGTTACCTCTCAGACTGAAAGAAATCAGCTTCAAAACAAAGAAAACGCCCTATCAATCCTGGCAGCCCGTCTTTTAGAGAAGAAAGAACAAGAAGAACAATCAAAAATCGGGGGTAAAAGAAAAGCCCAAATTGGTTGGGCAAAAAGAGCAGAAAAAATTAGAACTTATAATTTTCCTCAAGATAGAGTTACCGACCACCGGATTAAAAAAAGCTGGCACAATATTGAGGAAATCATGGAAGGAAAATTAGACAAAATGATTAGTACTCTAGAAAAAAATATCTAAATCTAACAAAAAAACAGAGGAAAAAAACAGAGAACAGTTCTCTGTTTTTTTTAAATTACTGCGCTGCTTCAAGAGCTTCTATGTCTTCCTGGAAACCATCTGCTTTATTTAAAACTTGGTTGGCATACCAATAATAGTTTGAATTGGTAGTTGAACCTGTAAAATAAATCATCGCTGCTTTCCACTCGCCGTTTTTTGTTTGACTTGATGCTCCCGAAGCCGACAAATATAAACCTGATGCCAAGAAAGCATCTCTAATATCCCAAGGATCACCCGGTCTTCCTATAATTGCTTTGAGGCGATCTCTATATATCATCCAGGTGGTAGATATAAACTGAGCAGGTCCCATTGCCCCTCCCCAGCCATAGCCCGGCCAGCAAGATACCGGAGTGTTATAAGGATCTCTTCCCAATTCTTGAATTATTTCTAAAAAATCAGGAATTCTTTTTGGGCTCATTGTTCTAGGAGCTTTGCTCCCTGTTTTTATATAAACACCATCTCCTGTTTTTGTGTCTCTTAAATAACATTGACCGACGTTCCCGCCAAATTTTCCATATCTCATTGACTCTTGAGCTATAATTGCAAGTAAAAAGGCGGGGCGAACTTTAGTTATTATTTCAACATACTTCGCAATCTCCACCGCCTTTCCAAACTCAATTCCTCCTTCTGCCACTCCAATTAATTCAAACAACCTAGTTCTTATTTCAGCTGCTTTTGCCTCAATCTTTTGTTGTTCTTCTAATTGTTGCTGGTATTCTGCTTCAGTTATCTGAAGGTAATATTCCTGTTCTTCTTTTGTTTTAGAACTTTCTGCTTTTTGATAGGTCTGAAGTTTTACCATATTTTCTAAATCATCTTTCTCCTCGTCTAATGACTCTTCTTGTTGCTCCAGGCCTGTTTTAAGGGTTTTAATGTCTTCTAAAAGTTCTTTGTTTTTTAGGCTTAATGTTTCCAGGGACGTAAGATTGTCAAAGAAATCAGAAAGGCTGTCTCCTGAAAGCAATATCTCAATTGCCGGCTTTTGATCTTCTTCATAAATAGTTCTTAAAATATTAGCTAATTTTTCCTTTGAATCTTCTATTTTTAAAAAGGTCTTCTCAATAGAACCTTGTGTATCTTCAATTTGGATTCCTAAATCTTTAATTATTAGGTTGCTTTGATAAATCTGATAATTTAAATTTTTTATTTTTTGATTTAGAGTATATATTTTATTTTGAAGGGTCTTTTTTTCTTGTCCGGTTTTACTAAGGTCTTTTTCAATTTCGGCAACCTCTTCTTCATAAAAAGATTGACATCTTTTTAATAATGCCTGATAATCTTCTTTTGAGAGGCTTTGCTGCCCTTTATCAATTACTTCCTGGCATATTTCAGTTAAATCTTCTTCGCCCAAAACAAAAGCAGTTAGCGGCAAAATTAAAACCGAAACAAAAATAATAGTGAGTAGTGTGTAGTGTGTAGTTTTTAGTAATTTATTTCTTTTCATTTTTTGCCTCTTTTTTGTCCGCCGCAGGACTTCGACCGAGCTCAGTCGAGGCCCTTTTGGCAGAGGCGGGTTTTTCTTCTTTTTCTCCTACTTTCTCCTCTTTCTTTTCCTCTTCAGCTTCTTCTACCTCTTCTACTTTTTCTTCAATTGGTTTCTCTAATTCTTCCTCTACCTTCTCTGGAGGAGTAACAACGGCTACAATCTCATTTGGCTCCTTTTGAATTTTAACACCCTCCGGTAGTTTTAGGTCTTTTATTAAAATTTCGTCTTCAAAGGTTTTTAAATTTTCTATACTTACCTTAATCTCGTGAGGAAGGTTTTGTGGCAAGGCCTTTACTTCTACCTCTTGAATCTCTTTTATTAAAGTTCCGTCTAATTCTTTAACAGCCGGAGCTTCTCCCTCAAATACTATTGGAACCGCTGCTTCAACTTCCTTAGTGAGAATTGGCTGATAAAAATCGACATGGATCAGCTTCTCCGTTAAGGGATCTTTTTTTATTTCATGAATTAAAACTAAAAACTTATCTTGACCAACTTCAAGCGAAATTAAAGAACTTTCACCAGCTTGCTTAAAGATATTTTCAAATTCTTTCAAATCAAGTTCTATGTTTAAATTCTTTATTTCCGGTCCATATAAAACAGCTGGCAGAATACCTTTCTTCCTTAAGTTTTTTACCTCTTTTCCAGTCTTTTCTCTAATTTTTGCTTTAAGTGTCAGCATATTTTTATTTCTTAATATGGATGCACTGAACAGGACAACTGTCTGCCGCGTCTTGGTTGCATTCAATTTCTTTTATTTCTAATTCTTGGTTTCCATTTTTAGAATCAATTTTCGCGCCCAAAAGATCAGATTTTCCATCATCAGCCATCTCCCAATATTTTGGACATATTGCGGCGCAAGATCCACAACCAATACATTTTTCTCTCTCGTGAATAATCTTCATGCTTTCAGAAAACAGAGAACAATAAACAGTAAACAATAAATAGATTTAACCGTTCCTTGTTCTTTGTTCCTTGTTCCTTGTTCTTTATTTTATTTAATTATAAAATCGTTGGAATAAAGCTTCTGGTCTTCTTTAAATGCTCCGTTAGAATTACATCCAATACAAGCTGGTATTGTTAAACGATGAGTTCCTGCTTCTACAAAAGAAGAGGGTATAGTAATTTCAAAAGCTTTAATCTTTTTTGAGTTAATACAAATTTCAACTAAATTTTCATCTGAACAATCTTTGTAGCGATAGCTCTCCCAATCTCCGTTTTTCTTTTCAAGATAATAAGGATAGCAGGAAGAAAAACAAATAGTTTTTCTTAAATTATTCTCAATCTTTACCTTTAAAATATCTCCTAACTTATATTCATTTTTATCAGTGATAACATTTACTAAACCCTTTTGGGGGAACAAAAGAGCAATTAAAATTATTATAACTAAAGCAGCTATTCCTGTTCCTATTATTAAAAATTTCTTTTTTTTCATTTTTTTTTGCTGCCGAATAAATTTATCTTTTCTTCGACCTTTTTTTGAACAGCTTTTTGAACTTGGGGTAGGATTTTATAAGGCTTAATTTCTTGAGTTTCAAGGATGGTTTTTAATGTTTTTTTCCAAACAGCTCTCAATTCAGTGTTAATATTGACTTTTACAATCCCAAATTTTATCGCTTTTTTAACTTCTGTTTTAGAAATACCTGATCCTCCGTGTAAAACTAAGGGGACAGTTGTTTTCTTATTAATTTCTTTTAATCTTTCAAAATCAAGCTTAGGCATTCCAGTATATGTCCCATGAATATTTCCAATAGCTATTGTCAAGCTATCTACTTTTGTTTCTTTAACAAATTTCTTTACTTGCTCTAACGAGGTTAGATCTTTTTTTTCTATCTTCGCCTTTCTTTTATGAGTCTTTGACTCCCCTTTTATACAACCCAATTCTCCCTCAACTAAAACTCCTTTTTTATGAGCATAATCTACTACTTTTTTAGCATATTTTATATTTTTTTCAAGGGGCAGTTCTGAACCATCAAAATGAACGGCTGAATATCCATAATCAATAGCCTGTTTTATCCATTCTAAGTTTTTGCCATGGTCAAGATTTAAAAAAATAGGGATTTTGTATTCTGTCTTAGAAATTTCAACTAAAGCTAAAATTTCTTTTAATCCCAAGTATTTACTTTCTCCTTCTGATGTTCCTAAAATTACAGGGCTTTTCAAACTCTCAGCTGCAGCTAAAATCCCTCTTAGCTGTTCTAAGGTTGAAAAATTAAACTGTCCAATCGCCCATTTTTCTTTCTGAGCTTTTTTTAAATAATTTTTTAGCTTCATGTCCGCCAAAACCCGATATTAAACAAACAGTATTGTTTAATGCCGGGTTTTAAACACTTTAGTTTTTTTAAATTTCTCTCCTCTTTTTAACAATCCGCTCTTAGCTCCCCATTCCTTAAGACAGAAACCAGCATTAGCTGTAGCTAACTGGATAGCTTTTTCAATGCTCCCATTAGAACGTATAAAAGCAGAAACAAATCCCGAACCAAAAGAGTCCCCAGCCCCTGTTCTATCAATTACTTTTATGTCCAGGATACCTGCCCGGTAAAGACGCTTTCCATCCGAAACCACTGCTCCCCCCGGTCCCTTTGTCATTATGGCGATTCCCGGACATAGCTCATCAATCTTTTTGAAAATCTTCTTTTCTTTTTGATAAGGAATTTTGGTTAATAAAGAGGCCTCTTCTTGGTTCAAAATTAAAATATTAACTTTTTTGAGAATTCTTTTTAAGGTTTTTGGGAGTAATGTTAGTTGGCAATTGCCGGGATTAAAAGCAATTTTAATCTTATTCCTATAGGCAAAACTAACAATATCCTCTGTCATCTTGCAAAGCTTTCCTGAAAAAGGAGCTAAATAAAACCACTTCGTCTTTAATTTTTTCCAGGGAATACCTTTCTTCCCTAATAGCTCCGAAGCTCCCCGGTAAACCAGAATAGTCCGGTCTGTTTTTGAACCACTGCTTAAAATAACTGAATGGTTAGTTGGTTTTAATTTTGTTTTAAAGACAAATTGAATACCTATTCCTAACTTTTTTAGCTCTTCAATAATCTCTCTTCCAGCAATATCATCGCCAACTGTCGCGCAATAAGCCACTTTAAATCCTTGCTTTGAAAAAGTAGCAGCTGTATTTGTTCCTCCTCCTCCGGAAGCAAAACATATATCTTCAACGTCAACTTTTGAACCTAAATTAAAGCAAATACCCTTGTCAGTAATAAATTTTTTGTTTCTTATTATCTGGTATTTTTTAGGTCTTAAAAAAATATCCCAGGTAGCTGACCCAAAAGTTATAATATCAAACATATTCACTTTTTCTTGGATAGATTTAAAATTGTCTTGATTACCGTGTCGGGATTTAAAGATATACTTTCTATTCCTTCTTTCATCAAAAATTCAGCGAAATCCGGTAAATCGCTTGGAGCCTGGCCGCAAATTCCGCAATATTTATTTTTCATTTTGCATAATTTTATTACATCAGCCACCATCTTTTTTACAGCAGGGTTTCTTTCATCTGCAATATAAGCTATCCGGGCATTATCTCTATCAATCCCCAAGGCCAGTTGGGTTAAATCATTAGAACCAATGCTCATTCCATCAAAGATTTTTAAAAATTCATCAGCCAAAATAACATTAGATGGAATTTCACACATCACATAGACCTTAAGGTCATCCGCTGATTTACGTTGACTATTACGCTGATTTACGCTGATATTCAAGCCATTTCTTTTTATCAATTTTATCACTTCCGTAGCTTCTTTAATAGTCCTGCAGAAAGGGACCATTACATTAATATTGTCTAAACCAAACACATTCCTTACTCTTTTTATTGCCTCGCATTCCATTTTAAAAGCCGGCTGGAAACTTTTGTCTAAATAACGAGAAGCTCCCCTGAATCCAAGCATTGGATTTGATTCTTCTTTTTCAAAAAGTTCTCCGCCAACTAAATTCCTATATTCATTCGTTTTAAAATCAGAAAACCTAACAATAACTTCCTTGGGATAAAATGCAGCTCCAATTTGAGCAATTCCTTCGGCCAGCTCTTTTATAAAAAATTCTTTTTTATCTTTGTGCTCAATAGTTATTTCTGCAATTTTCTTTTTTAATTTTTTATCCTTTAAATTTTTAAAATGATATAGGGCTAAAGGATGAACCCTAATTTTTTCGGCAATTATAAATTCTTCTCTGGCTAATCCAACCCCTGAATTTGGCAAAAAAGATGCCTTAAAAGCAATCCCCGGAGCACCAATATTCATCATTATCTTTGTCTTTAATTTAGGAATCTTTTTCAAGTTATATTTTTTAATTTTAAAAGGGACTTTTCCTTCAAAAATCCTACCATTTAAACCTTGTGTGCAATCCACGGTAACCATCTGACCAGTTTTTAGGATTTTGGTCGCGTTTTCTGTACCGACGATAGTAGGAACATTAAGCTCTCTTGCCACTATCGCTGCATGGCAGGTTTTTCCTCCCTCGTTAGTAATAATTGCCGAAGCTAAACGCATTATAGGCACCCAGTCAGGGTCTGTCATTTTAGTTACCAAAACTTCTCCTTTTTGGAATTGACTAATTTTTGAAACATCAGAAATCATTGCCACCTTCCCCGTTCCTATCTTATCGCCAACCGCTATCCCGGTTAAAATTGGTTTTCTTTTGGTTCCAATTTTATACTCTTTATAAACATTAGCTGTTTTTGCGGCGTGAACTGTTTCCGGCCTTGATTGAACAATAAAAAGTTCTCCTGTTTTTCCGTCTTTAGCCCATTCAATATCCTGGGGCATCCACTTTTTATATTTTTTTGAATAATGCTTTTCAATTAAAACTGCCCACCGAGCAAGAGTTAAAATTTCTTCATCATTTAGAGAAAACTTTAATTGTTTGTCAGAGCTAACAAATACTTCTTTTAACCCTCCTTTTCTGCCATAGATATATTTTTTGGTTTTTCTTCCTAAATTTTTAACAATTATCGGTTTAAACCCATCTTTTAAGGTCGGTTTAAAAATATAAAACTCGTCGGGAGTGATTAATCCTTTCACAATCAATTCCCCTATTCCCCAAATTGAGTTGATTAAAACGACGTTGGGAAAACCGGTTTCAGTATCTAAAGTAAAAATTACTCCCGAAGAAGCTAAATCCGACCTTACCATCTTTATTATTCCAACCGAAAGGGCAAACTCCAAATGAGCAATTTTCTTCTCATCTCTGTAAGCAATAACTCTGTCGTTAAATGTTGAAGCTAAACATTTCTTGATTGTCCTTAATAATTCTTCTTCCCCTCTAACATTTAAAAAGGTCTCAAACTGACCGGCAAAAGAGGCATCGGGCATATCTTCGCAAACCCCGGAAGAACGAACAGCAACATCAAGATTTTTCCCATATTTTCTCTCTAATTTTTGGTAAGTTCTTGAAATTTCTTTTTTCAAATCTTCTGGAAATTCTCCTCTTAAAATAAGGCTTCGGGCCTGCTTTCCGACTTCCTGAAGCGACTTTATGCTTTTTGGATTATACTTTTTAAAAATTTCTTTTAATTTTTTATCAATTTTATTTAATTTTAAAAACTCCCAATACGCATTGGTGCTTAAAGCAAAACCATCGGGAATATTAACTCCTTTTTTTGAAAGCTGCCCATACATCTCTCCCAAAGAAGCATTTTTCCCTCCGACTAAAGGGACATCTTTCAAACTGATTTCATTGAGCCATAAAATATTTTTTTGCGATTTTTTTACCATGATCATTTACCACACTCGGGACAAATAACAGATACTATGAAGTATTTTTCACCTTTTGATAAATCTCTTATTAAATGCAAGACGAGGTCATTGCTGCATTCAGGACATTTAAAATCATAGGTATAACCCAAATCAGTAATCAATTCTTTGGCGTTATATAAATTTTTCTGGGGAAATATACGATAAGATTTCTGTTCTCCTAAGGCAATCTTTACTCTCCGGACTACTTCAATTGGCATAGTAACAACTGCTGTAATAAAATCCTTAGCTTCTAATTCCATTGCTTTTGCCCTGTCTTTTTGTTTTTCAATCTGGGAAAAAATAATTACGGGAATTTTTTTAGTCGAAGCATCTTCTTTAAGGGTTTCCATTAATTTAAATCCTCCCATCTCAGAGAGTCCAGTATCAGCTATAATTATATCTGGCAATTCGCTTTTAGCCAAATCTATTGTTTTTTTTCCTTCCTTTGTCGCAAATACTTCAAAGTTTTCCTCTTTAAAAACCTCGGAATAGGTTTCTCTTGTAAAATTGTTGTCAATTGCAATAAGAATTTTTCTCATATTATTTTTATCCTTTTAAAATTCTGATATTATCCCCTCTCCTTTTTTTATTATGCAGGCTGCATTTCCTTCGTCAGTATCAAGCTGCATATAAAGCCGGTAGTTCGGCTTAACATAAACTTTAACATTATGAAAAGTTATGGAGCAAATCCCTTTTGTTTTAACTGAAACTGACATTCCGTTTTTAAAACCAAGCTTTTTTGCCTCTTTAGGGCTGCAGTAAATATGCCGCCAAGCATTAATTAAACCTTTTTTAATTTTAACTCTTCCCTTAGGGCCAATAAGGATAGCTCCTGGTGTCCCTTTAAAATCTCCAGGTTTGTCAGATTCTCTTACCGGAAGCTCTATTCTTAAGAAAACGCCGTCTGTATGGGATAGCTCAACCTGAGTTTTTTTCCAGACAGGCCCTATAACTCTTACATTTGGGATTTTCCGGGATTTCACCTGAATATCCAATCTCTCTTTAGCTGCGAATATTTCAGATTGAGTAAGCTTTTTCAGCTTCTTCAGTTGATACCTTTTCCCAAAAAGAACTTCTAAATCTTTCCTACATAGATGAATATGTCTGGCTGAAACTTCAATTGGAATTTTCCTAATCATTTTTTACTAATTATTTTTTTAATCTCTTCAACACATTCTGGGTTAGCTAAAGTACTAAGGTCGCCTAATTTCTCCCCGGTAAATAATTTTCTTAAAATTCTTCTCATTATCTTCCCTGATCTCGTTTTTGGTAAATCCTTGACTAAATAAACTTCTTTAGGAGAAGCAATCGGACCTATTTCCTTTCTTAATTGATCAACAACTTCTTTTTTTACAACCTCCTGTGATTTTTTTACTTTTGAAACCACAAAAGCTACCGGAGCTTCTCCTTTTATCTCGTCAGTCACTCCAACCACGGCGCATTCAGTAATATCTTTGTGTAGGGCAATGGCGCTTTCCATTTCCCCGGTAGTCAACCTATGGCCTGCTACTTTCATTACATCATCTGCTCTGCCAACAACTCTTATTAATCCTTGCTTGTCCTTGTAAGCTCTGTCACTGGTAAAATAAGTTTTCTTGTCATATTGACTCCAGTAAGTTTTCAAATATCTTTTTGGATTTTTGTAAACGCCTCTCAAAAGCGCTGGAGCAAAAGGCGGCAACAACACTAAATTTCCTTCTTTGTTAGGTGGCAATAGTTTTCCTTTATCATCTAAAATTTTAAACTTCAAACCGGGAAACGGCAGCCCGGTAAATGTTGGTTTAAAAGGGCCTATTCCAGGCAAAGAAGTAATTAAAATTCCTCCTGTTTCTGTCTGCCACCAAGTATCAAGTAAAGGACATTTTGTTTTTCCAATCTCCTTAAAATACCACTTCCAAGCCGCTTCATCAATTGGCTCGCCAACCGAACCTAAAATTTGCAGAGTATCTAATTTATGTTTTTCAAGAAACTTCTTTCCATACTTTTCAAACATTCTAACAGCGGTTGGGGCAGTATAGAAAGTAGTCACTCCATATTTTTCAATGACATCACACCACCTGTCGGGATTAGGCCAAACAGGAAGCCCTTCAAAGATTATAAAAGTGGAGCCGCAAAGCAATGGACCGTAGCAGCTGTAAGTGTGGCCGGTAATCCAACCGACATCAGCTGTAGACCAGAAAATATCATCTTCTTTTAAATCAAATATCCATTTAGCGGTAAATTCGGCTTGAACGGTGTAACCGCCGCAAACATGCATACATCCCTTTGGCTTCCCTGTGCTCCCACTGGTATACAAAATAAATAAAAGGTCTTCACTGTCCATTGGCACTGGTTCGCAGTGATCGCTTTCATTTCTAACTATATCTTCCCAAAAACAATCTCTTCCCCTTTTTACATTTATCTTATTCCCAGCTCTTTTTACTACAATAACTTTCTTCACATCTGTCTGCTTTATCCCCTGGTCAGCGCTCTTCTTTAAATCAATAATCTTTCCTTTTCTGTAATAACCATCTGCTGTTATTAAAATTTTAGCCTTAGTATCCTGCATTCTAACCTTCAAAGCTTGAGAACTGAAAGCTGAAAAGACAACTGCGTGAACTGCTCCAATTCTAGCGCAAGCTAACATTGAAATTATTACTTCTGGAATCATTGGCAGATAAATTCCAACCTTATCGCCTTTTTTCACCCCTAATTTCTTCAAAGCGTTAGCTGCTCTATTGACTTCTCTATAGAGGTCATAATATGTAAATACTCTTTGACGTTCTTCAGGAAGTTCCGGCTCCCAAATCAGAGCGACCTTATTTCTTCTCTTCTCCAAATTTCTATCCAAGGCATTCTGGGTAATATTTATTTTCCCGCCGGCAAACCATTTAAAATAAGGAGGCCTGTGAACAAATGCTTTCTTCCATTTTTTCATCCAAAGAAGTTCTTTAGCTAAACTCTCCCAAAACTTAGTTGGATTCTTAGCTGCCGTTTTATAGATCTTTTTATCAGTTATTAAAGCTTTTTTCTTAAACTCTTTAGTCGGAAAATATGCGTTCCCTTTTTTAGCTAATTTAGTTTTCTTTTCCACAGTTCAGAAAACAAAGAACAGAAAACAAAGAACAGCAAAAATGTTCATTGTTCATTGTTCATTGTTCATTGTTGTATTATACCTTTTTTTTAAAAAACAAAAAAGGGTGCCCCCGCTACTAATATATATTATACAATGACGTGAGGGCAAGAAAAATCTCATCTAATCAGTGTGCCAAAAATCGTCCGATCGGCCAATTTTTGGCACAACCTAATCCATCCCTCTTAAGTATGACATTTCTATTTCCCTGGAAGTATGACATTTCTATTTCGGGTTGACACACCCAAATTTTCTATTGACAGAATTAAATTCGCATACTACGATATGAAAGTATCTTTAAAAATAAAAAATGGTTATTCTAAAAAGTTTTTGAAAGGAGAATGTACGATGTTTAAAATTCAGTATATCAGCAGAATTGACTGGGATGAATTGGTAGGCACTGTTACTTTATGTCTTATTCATGGCGGTCTTATATTGGCTTATGGATTCATCTCGTACTTGTGCATTGAATGCTGGCGCAGCGATGGTTTTAGCACAGGTCTTTTGATTTACAGCAGCATATTCCTTGGCGGGTTTTTTATATTGATTGGCACGTTCTTAAGGTTCTGGCCTGACTATAGCAGCGGCATCCTGAGGAATGGCAATAGTTAAGTCTGATTGAAAAGGGGCCGCATGCACAGGGTGTGCGGTCCTGGTTTTTTTGGAGCTGCTTCTGGAGTGGTAGGACTGAGTATGATTGGATTTGGATTTTTTAAATACCTCCGAATCAAAAAATGAATGGAATATGAAAACCGCCTCCAGAAATCACTCTATTGAGGTCAAATCTCCATAATTATTCCAAGCAAAAAGCCGAAACAAATGTTTCGGCTTTTCTTTTATTTTAAAAAAATATATTTATAGTTTCTTTCCTACATACTCGGCGAATTCGGCAAGTCGGCAAGCATAGCCATATTCATTATCATACCAGCCAAGAACTTTAATCAAGTTGTCTTTAACCATTGTTTGTTCAAGGTCAACAATCGCTGAATAAGTATCGCCGATATAGTCGGTGGAAACTAATGGCTCCTCTTCTGCTCTGAAAATTCCCTGAAAACCTTTTTCCTTAGCAGCTTTCTTGAAAGCATCATTTATTTTCTCAACTGAAGCTGCTTTTTCTACCTCAACAACTAAATCCAGAATTGAAACAGTGGGAGTAGGCACTCGAATGGCAATTCCGTCTAATTTTCCATCTAATTCAGGTATAATTTTATTGATTGCTTTAGTGGCTCCGGTTGTAGTGGGAATAATATTCAAAGCTGCCGCCCTGGCTCTTCTTAAATCTTTATGGACTAAATCTAATATTCTCTGGTCACTAGTATAGCTGTGAATAGTGGTCATAAAACCTTTCTGAATTTTGAAATTATTGTTCAAAATTTTTACTATTGGAGCCAAACAATTAGTAGTGCAAGAACCCATATCTATGACTTCGTCTTTTTCCGAATCAAACTTTTCCTCATTTACCCCTAACACAAAACTTGAAATTTCTTCTGATTTACAGGGAGCTGAAATTATTACTTTTTTGGCGCCGGCTGTAATATGCTTTTTTGCATCTTCCAACTGCCGGAAAAATCCTGTACACTCCAAGACGATATCCACCCCCAAATCCTTCCAAGGCAGTTTCTCCGGGTCTTTCTCAGCAAAAACAGTAAATTTCTTTCCGTCTATAGTAATACTTTCTTCATCAAAAGCGACTTCTTTGCCATATCTTCCATATACTGAATCGTACTTTAAAAGATGAGCAAGAATCTTATTGTCAGCTAAATCATTAATTGCAACAACTTCTAAATCAGGGTGATTTTCAAAGATTCTGCGAAAGGTGGGACGACCAATTCGGCCAAAGCCATTAATGGCAACTTTTATCATATGTTTTTTATTCTTTAATCTTTAATAATTTAACAATTTTTTCTTTATCAAAACTTGTTATAAATTTTCCGCCGATATCAACAACCGGTACTTCCATTTGGCCTGATTTTTCTATCATTTCGTCTAAAGCAGCTTTGTTCTGCGATACATCAATATCTTCAAACTTTATATTATATTTCTCTAAAAACTGTTTTAAAGTAACGCAATAAGGACAAGCCGGTGTAGAAAAAACCCGAACCTTTGGTTGCTTACTATCTTTCATTCTCTTATGATTCTATTTGGTCAATTAAATCTTGAACCTGGCTGCAAACATCAGCAGGCTGACCATTGGTTAATTTACAAATTAAGGCAGTTAAATTTTTGGCTTCTAATTCCTCGCCGGATTGGGTTCCAGCTCCAACTCTAGAATATTTACACCCAAAAACTAAAGTTGGTATGCCTCCAGCGCTGTATTTAGAAAAAATATCCTTGTCAGCGTCTGAATCCATATTATTATGGAAAGCTATATATCCTTCAAATCTTGCCGCCACTGCTTCCATAACTGGATGTTCCCATTGACAATAGGAACAACTTTGAGATCCAAAGAAATATATAATGGGTTTACCGTCCTCTTTACAAACTTCATCGCCGCTCACCGAGAAATTACCAATGGTAACGCCTGTTGGCTCTGTTGATTCTGTTGGTTCCTCAACTTCTTGCGTCAAATCAATTGCTTCAGGGAATAAAAATTTTCCATCGCGAGTTAAATAAGATTCTATTTCTCTCCCTTCAATATCAAATTTGATTTTATACAATCCTATCTCTTCGGAAACCTCAATTAAAGAAGCGGTAGCCGCTTCCCCCAGAAGATTCTGGTTTATAAAGTTTATGGCTTTCTCGGCTGCTTCCTGAGAAGTTAAAACCTCTTCAACCCCTTCGCCGGGCTTGTTTACATAATAAATTGCTCCGGCTATCAAAACGCCGGCGATAATAATAGCTATTGGTATTAATTTTTTAGTCATATACTTTAGCTTACCAAAGATTCTATTTTCTGGCAAGTTTTAGAATCTTTGGCATTAAATCTATTTGTTTTATTCTCCCTAGTTTTCCTTTTTTGCAAGCTTTTTCAGAAAATTCTTTTACAAAATCTCGCTTATTGCCTGATATTAAAACTGGAACAGGTTCTGAACAATGCCTCTTAACAAGACAACAAGTAGAATGATCAGCGGTAACCACAATCAAAATGTTTTTAAGTTTTAAAAACGGCTTTAAACTTTTATCTATTTTTTCAATAAATTCTTTTTTTCCCTTGAAATTCCCGTCTTCAGCCAAACTGTCAGTGGCTTTAATGTGTAAGAAAACAAAATCATATTTTCTTAGAGCTTTTTTTACAGCTTGAATTTTTCCTTTTAAATTTGTGGTAATAAGGCCGTTTGCCCCTTTCACTTTAATTAAATCCATTCCTAAAATCTTTCCAATTTGCTTGTAAAGGAATTTCCCTGCAATACAGCAAGCTCTGAGTTTATACTTTTTCTTAAAGCTCGGAAGCTTGGGAAGAGAACTGGCTCCTCTGGTTAAAATATAATTAGCAAGAGGCAAGCCACTTTTTTCTCTTTTTTGATTTAAAGGATGGTTTTTTAAAATTAAACGAGCTTTGTCTAAAAATTTATTTAAAGTTTTTGCTGTAAAGGCTGCTTGAGGACTTTTATCAAGGGGCCTAATCTTTCTTGCTTTTTTTCCTAATTTTCCGTAAAAAGGATCTCCGTCTGAAATATTGGGACTTAAATTTTTCCCTCTCATAATAATCCCTAATCTGTGATCTGTGGCGCTTTTTAACAAAAATCTTACATTATCAATCTTCATTTCTTGCAAAGATTTAATCAAGAGAGCCGGGTCTTTAATTCTCCCAGCCCTCCTGTCAATCATATTGAATTTATTATCAACGGTAGCGAAATTTCCCCTTAAAGCAACGTCTCCTTCTTTTGCTTTCATACCTGTGCCAGTTGCCGTAATAATTCCTCTTTTTATTTTATACGTCTCGGGATTGTAGCCAAACAAAGAAAAATGCCCTTCTTCAGAGGTTGGAGTGGCGCCGCGAAATTTAAGCTTTGCTAAACCGCAAACCCCATTTTCTGCCAGCCAATCCAAATTTGGCGTTTTAGCCGCCTCCAAGGGTGTTTTATTGCTAAGCGCCGGAATTGGACTATCACCAAGTCCGTCAATGATAATAAGAATAATCTTCTTCATTTTCTCACTTTTTTAACTCTTCTTCAATTCTTAATAACCTATTATATTTTGCTACCCGTTCTCCCCGTGCCGGAGCGCCTGATTTAATAAAATCTGCCCCAACGCCAACTGCTAAATCAGCAATGAAATCATCGAGGGTCTCTCCTGAACGATGAGATACGATAATTTTCAAGCCGGCCCTGCGGGCAACTTTTATTGTTTCAATGGTTTCAGTTACGGTTCCTATCTGGTTCGGTTTTACTATAATTCCGTCAATAGATTTTTTATTTATTGCCCTTATTACTAATTCTTTGTTGGTAACAGTTAAATCATCTCCAATAATAAGTATTTTCGTTTCCATTTTCGGTTTTATCATTTTCCATCCTTCCCAATCCTCTTCTGAAAAAGGGTCTTCAAAAAAAATAATCGGGTATTTTTTTGCCAAACCTAGATAAAAATCCAAAAATTCTTCCCTGCTTATTTTTTTCTCGTCCAACTCATATTTTCCTTCTCTATAAAGCTGAGTAGCAGCGCAATCCAGACCCAGTTTTATGCCTTTAAAATTATCGGAAGCCGCTCTCAAAAACTCAAAAGCGTCTGCATCTTTTTTAATCGGCGGGGAAAAACCGCCTTCATCGCCGATAATTATTCCTTTTTCGCCGAATTCTTTTTTTAAAATAGCTTTTAGATTTTCATAAATCTCTTTCCCTCTCTGAAAATTTTCTCTAAAAGAATCTTTCTGGGGAATTACCATAAATTCCTGAATCTCCAAATCATTATCCGCATGCGCTCCGCCATTAATAATATTAAAACAAGGCCGCGACAGCCCGATACTACAAGAACCTTTCTCGCAGAGTTGATTAATATAAAGGTATAAGGGAATTTTTTGAGCAGCGGCGCCGGCCCGGCAGACAGCAAGAGAAACTCCTAAAATAGCATTTGCTCCTAATTTTGATTTATTTTTCGTTCCGTCAAGTTTAATCATCAATTCGTCTATCTCTCTCTGTTTTGTCGGATCTTTCCCTTTAATCTCCGGCGATATAATATTTTTAATATTATCAATTGCTTTTTTGGCTTTTATTTCTACTGCTTCTTTTCTTCCTGTTGAAGCGCCGGAAGGAACAGAAGCAACAAAAACACCGTTATTAGTTTCCAATCTAACTTCAACTGTTGGCTTCCCCCTGGAATCCAAAATTTCTTTTGCTTTTATATTTTTAATCATGTTTCTAATTTTTGTAAGTAATTATAAGCGGCTAAAGCTGCTTTTGCTCCCTCGCCTGCAGCTGTAACAATTTGTTTATAGCGGCCGACGTTCAGATCACCAGCTGCAAAAAGCCCGGGAGTTCTGGTTTGGCAAGTTTCAAATTCAACCTTTATCTCATCCTTTTTATTGAAATCAACCAGGCCTTTGACGTAGGAGGTTGCCGGCTGTGATCCAATTTCAACAAAAACACCTTCTACTTTTAGGGTGTTTGTTTTTTTTGTCCTTGTATCTTCATAAATTATTGATCCAACAAACTTATTCCCTTTAATCATTTTTAGTTCGGCATTTTTTATAATCTTAACCTTTCCGATTTTTTTCACTGTCTCTTGGTCCGCCTCAAATGCTTTGACTTCAGATCCATATTCCAAAATATATATTTTCTTGGCAATTTTTGCTAAAAAAATAGCGGTTTCAAAACCAGCGTTTCCTCCACCAATAATTGCTACTATCTTATCTTTAAATATTGGACCGTCGCAAACTGAACAATAACTTACTCCTTTTCCAATAAATTCTTTTTCTCCCGGAACTTCTAAGGGCCTGGGGTCAGCTCCTGAAGCAAGAATTACTGCTTTTGCCTGAAATTCTTTTTTACCACTGGTTAAAACCAAGAAACCATTGTTTGTTTTCTCAACTTTTCTCACCTCATCAATTTCAATATTAATCTTCTGCGCTTTCAAATGGTCTTCCATTTTTTTGGTCAGTTCCGGTCCCAAAATTGATTCAAACCCGGGATAATTTTCAATAGCTACAGCTTTCTTTGCCACTTGACCTCCGAAGCTTTTTGTAATTAAAAGCGTATTTAGATTTAGACGAGAGGCATAAATACCGGCAGTTATACCAGCCGGTCCAGCGCCAATAATTATAAGATCGTACATATTATTTTATTATTTTATTATTTTATTTTTACTTAATGGACAGCGCAAGAAATGCAAGGATCATAAGCCCTGATTAAGGTTTTGACCCTTCTTATCCTTTTTTCTTTAGGAAGTTTCACAATATCAGGTACCAGAATCTTTAAATCTTCTTCAAGATTTCTCAAAAACTGAGCAGTAGGAGTAATAATACTGCAATCAGCAATTCTGCCATGGTCATCTATTTCAAAATAGCTAAGAAGGGTCCCCCTAGGTGCTTCCAAGACGCTTAATCCGCTTCCCCTGCTGACTTCAAACTCTTTGCGAGACTCTTCTGGTTTTTCTTTTATCAACCTAGATAAATCTTTTTCTATTTCTTTTAAGAAATGGAGAATTTCTACTGTTTGGCAAAAAGTATTATAAAAATTATTTTCAAAAAATTCTTCTTCTGTTAGATTATTTTTCTTTTGAAATTCTTTAAGAAGGTATTTGGCTTCAAGATCTAAAGTATTTTTATTATTTTTTATTCTGGCAATTGCTCCCAACATATAAGTTTTGCCCTGGAATTTTACTCTTTTGGCAGGAGGTGTTTTTAAATCTTCTTCCACCTGATTTGAGAAAAAGTCACCGGGCGAGAAAACTTTATCTGCGATTTTAATCGTTTCTCCTTTGTGATGCGAATATTCTTTTTTAGAAAAAGAAGAACAAAAAATTGTTCTTCTTTTTAATTGAGGATATTCCAAATCTCTAAAAAGCTTAATTAAATTTAAAGAAGACCTACGGGCTTTCTTGCAACCTTCAAGAATTTTTTTATAGTTCTGTTTTTCAGGAATTTTTGAAAAACCTCCGACAACAGGAGCAATCGGATGAACCGTTCTGCCCCCTACCAATTCAATTATGCTCAACGCAAACTTCCTCAGCTGAAGAACATTTTTTGCTTCTTTAGAAAATTTTCTCATCAATCCTGCTTCTCCATCAATATTAAAGAAGTCAGCCAAGCTCATAAAAAATATATGGGCAGAGTGGCTTTGAATTATCTGAGCTGATGTGATTAATCTCCGCAAACGATCCGTCTGCAAAGAAGGTTTAATGCCCAATGCTTTCTCCAGAGCTGCGCAAGCATTTAAGATATGACTGGTTGGACAAATTCCACAGATTCTGGAAATCACAAGCGGTGTTTCAAAAATTCTTCTGCCAATTAAAATTCCCTCGATCTGCCTGAGTCCTTCTAAAACCTCTACTCTTATCTCGTCAATTTTTCCTTTTTCAGAGATTTTAGCAAAAAAACCTGCATCTCCTAAAGTTTTATGAATATGTGGAATAATTAGTTTCATGGTTTAATCATATCTTTTAAGCCGAAAATCTCTAAATCATCGTCAATTTCCTCTTTTGATTTCATTTTTGAAAGAGTGTTCAAAAAACTCTTTATTTTAACACCGGACTTAGGCCCCCGGCAGCCATAACATGGAAAATTGTTTTTAGTACAAACAGCTTCACATCCAGCCAAAGTAATCGGACCCAGACAAGGTTCTTTTTTTCTCAAAAAACAGGATTCCTTGCCTAAAAAAGGACATTCTAAACAAACCGATTTTTTAGGAACTTTTGGGATTTTTCCTTCAATTAATTCTTTGGCATATTTTAAAAATTCGTTATTGTTAATTGGACAACCGGGTATTGTAAAATCTACTTTGACAAAATTATCTATCTCTTTTATGTCAGGATTAGCTATATTTTTCAAACTTTTGTAAATATATCTTATAGTTTTTTCTTTCCCCTGATAGTTTTTCATTTCGGGAATTCCCCCCAAAGCCGCGCAATTTCCCAAAACTACCAAAATTTTAGCTTGCTTTCTTACTTTTTTTAAAACTTTTAAATCTTCTTTTGTAATCGGATTCCCCTCAACAAAAACAACATCTATTTTCCCCTCAGGAAAAGGATTCTCTTCAATTAAATGAAAATCAAGTAATTCTACTTTTTTAAGGAAATTAAAAAACTTCTCCCCTAAATCCAAAAGAGCTATCTGGCAGCCCTCGCAGGCAGTAAGAGAAACAATAGCAATTCTCGGTTTCTTTCTCATAATTATTCTATTATACAAGGTTTTTAGGAAAGAAAAAAGCATGATTTAAAATCATGCTTTTTGAATAACCTTTAAAGCTTCCGAAGTGGTATTTTCTATGATTCTAGCTTGATTTTCAAAAATCTTTTCTCTGGCAATTCCCAGATGGACTGAAATTAAATCTCCGTTCTTAACATCAACAAAACCCATTTCTATTTTTCTTTCCCGCTCAGCTACAATAATTCTTCCTCTTTTGTAAATCAGCGTTTTACATATAACTATCTTCCCGGATACCTTTCCAAAAGAAACTGCGCAATTCAGCAATAGATTTACTGCCATATCTGACAGATGCTTAATGTCTTTTATCTTTTGCAAGACATACTCGTTATGATGTTCAAACCAATAAGTTCTTACTACTTCTTCATCAAAACAATCTTTCTTTTTTGATGCGGCGATTGAACAATAAATCGGATAAGGTACCAGCTTTTTTAAAAAAGGCAAAACTGATGCCTTATTTAAATTTGGGTTATGAATGAAATCAAAAAGATTCTGATTAGCATCCAATAATAATTTTACGGCTTGACAGTCATAACTGTATAAACAAGCGAGTCTTAATCCATCCATCGTTATCTCCTTTTTGTAAAATATTTAATTTTTAAACAACGAAAAGCTCTAAGCTTTTTTTAAAATTTGAGGAATCGCCTCAATTAAATCAGTTGCCATTACTGATTCTCCCATTTTTTTAGAAGCCAATTCCCCGGCTAAATCATTAATTATAATACCTGCCTGAGCCGCTTCAAAAATATTTACTCCTCTCGCCAGCAGAGCTCCGCAGATTCCAGCCAGAGTATCTCCCATGCCCCCGACAGTCATAAAAGGAGAACCCACCTTTGCTAAAGCAATTTCTTCGCCATTAGAAATTATATCTATTTTCCCTTTTAATAAAATTGTGGTTTTGAGACGCGCTGCCTGCTCTTGGACTGTTTTTATTTTCTCATCATCAGAAAAATCAGCCACTTCTTTTCCTGTTAAAACGAAAAATTCGCGGACATGAGGAGTAATCAAACACTGCTTGCCGGATATTATTTCCGGTTTTTGTCCCAAGGCATGAATAGCGTCAGCATCAATAACCGCTGGAATTGAAATCTGAGAAAGATACTCTAAAATTGCGCTCTGGGTTTCTTCTGACCTTCCCATTCCCCCGCCAATTACCACTGCCGCCTTACCTCGAGCTGCGGTTTTGGCTGATTCGGTCATTGAAATCAAAATAGCTAAGTGTTCTTTGGTTAATCTTTTACCTTCTAAAGGGTAAGCGGCTAAATCAGGCGTGAAAGAAGCAATTATATCAGCTGCTCTTTTTGGAGCAATAATTCTAACCATATCTACTCCTGTTTTAAATGCAGCAAGAGCTGAAAAAGCCGGTGAGCCGCTGTAAAATTCCGAGCCACCGATAACTAACAACAAACCATAATCATATTTCCTGGCGTTCTCAGGCCTTTTTTTGTAAATATTTTTTAAGATGGATTTATCAACTTTAATCATAATATCTTTTTTAAATATTTTTTTAATTCCGGTCCGAATTTAGGATGTTTTAATGAAAGATAAAGATGAGATTTTAACCACCTAAGCTTGTCCCCGCATTCAAGCCACTCCCCTTCAAGTTCATATCCATAAATCACTTTTCCGTCTTTCAACATCTGATTGTTAAAAACTTCGGCAAGAATAATCTCACCCTTTTTAGTAGGTTTAGCTCTTTTTAAATAGTCAAAAACCTCGGGAGTTAAAATATATCTTCCAATAATCGCTAAATTCGAAGGAGCTGTTTCAAGAGAGGGCTTTTCTACAATTTTTTTAATCTTATAAAGACAATGCGCAATTTTTTCAACACCAACTATTCCATAATGAGGAACCTTTTCTTTAGGAAGACGGCAAAGCGCAATAACTGGTTTCTGGCAGGTTTTAAAAACATTCGATAATTGGAGAATGCCGGGGGTTTTTGACTCAATAATATCATCCCCAAACATACAAGCCACAGGTTCTGATCCTGCTGCTTTTGCTGCCTGCAGGATTGCATGGCCATCTCCCGAGGGCTTTTTCTGCAAAACGTAAGAAAAAGAAATATTCTTAAAAAGTTCTTCTGAATTTTTAACCTCTGCCAAAATACTTTCTTTTTTTCTTTCTTTTAAGATTTTTTCAATTTTCGGAGAGGGTTTTAGATAATCTAAAACTTTTTTCTTCTCGGGGCTCAAAACAAAAATTATTTCTTGAATTCCCGATTTTTTTGCTTCAGCAACAATATATTGAACCATCGGCGCGTCCACTAAAGGCCAAAGTTCTTTTGGTACTACTTTTGATAAGGGTAAAAATCTTGTAGCTAAACCAGCAATTGGGATAATGGCTTTTTTTATTTCCATAAATCAGTTGTTATCTTTTCGTCTTAAAATAGCTGGGGTTTCCCAAACTTTTTCCTGATCTAATAATTCTTTTTCTTCTTCCTCTATAACTTTTTTTAATTGGAGACCATTTCTTCTAATTTTTTGCTCGTTTTTCTCCTCTGCCAAAGTTTGAGCGCTCTTTATTTTCTTCTTAGACGGTGATGGTGAGGGGGTAGAAACCTTAGGCTTTTTTTTAATAAATATTTTGGGTTCACCCCGTACCACTTTTTGTGAAGTTTGTTTACCCACACCTTTTTTTTGAAAAGTGGCACGGGGTTTAGAATTGCCAGCCTTCTCAACCTTCGGTTGACCAGCCGTAGGTCGAGGCTGATTAGCCACAGGCTGAGGTTTTGGTTTAGGTTTTCTTTTAGGTTTTTGTTTTGGTTTTGGTTTTTTCTTTAACGGTTGGGGCTTTTTTCGTATAACTCGTCTAACTTTCTTTTTTTTATTCTTCACCTTTTCTGTTGCTAAAGGAATGACCAGCTTGCCAGCCTTCGGCTGGTCAATCGCAGGCTGAGGTCTCTTAATAGCGGGAGCTGGGGGCTTTGGACTCTTGGGTGGCTTAAACAAAACCCCCTTTGTCCCACAACCTGTGGCTAATAAAGTTATTCTGATTTTGTTTTGGTATTGTGAGCTCTGCGAAATTCCAAAAATAATTTTAGCATTTTTATTTACCGAATCAGAAATTATCCTTGATATCTGAGAAACTTCCGAAAGCTGAAGAGTTTTTCCGCCCACTACATTATATAAAACCCCCTTAGCTCCTTTAACGGTATAGGAATAAAGGGGGGTAGAAATTACTTTTTTAGCAGCTTCTTCTTTTTTTGGTTCTTCAATTTCTACTGTATTCAGATAAGCTAAACGACCGCGACCGGCTAAAATGGTTCTTAAATCAGCGAAATCAATATTAATTAAACCTGGCAAATAAATCATTTCAATTAATCCTTCCAGGTTTTCAGCTAATCTTTCATTGATGGCGGAAAGAGCATCTTTTAAAGGAGTATCCTTATCAATGATTTGGAAAATTCTTTCGTTGGGAATAACTGAGAAAACATTAAGATGGGGTTTTATCTTTTCAAGCGACTCTCTGGCAATCTCCATTTTTTTCTCTCCTTCAAACTCAAACGGCATGGTAAAAATTCCGTAAGTAAGACAATTTAATTTTTTTGAAATCTTGGCAAAAATAGAACCGGCTCCTGACCCTGTGCCTCCTCCTAAACAAATCACTATAATACAAAGATCCTGCTCCTCAAAAAGCTTTTTTATTTTTTCTTTCTCGTTTTGGGCGGCTAACTCTCCGACTTCTATATTCATTCCGGTTCCCAGACCATGCGTTAAATCTTGACCAAATTGGAACCGCTTTACCTTTTTTGTTCCCCTTAATGCTCGGGCATCAGTGTTAGCTGCAACAAAACTCGCCCTTTTTATTCTGGAAGAAATTTCGGAAATAATTGACCCGCCACCTCCTCCAATCCCAATCACCCTAACTTTTGTCTGGTGAATTGTAGCGTCAGGAATAGATAGCTTGGTCATTGTTGTCTTCCGGGTAATTTTTTTAGCTCGAATTCTTTTAGTCTTCTTTTTAGGTCTAAGAGTTCTGGTTTTAATAATCTTAACTCTCTTAGGATTCCTCCTTACTTTTTTCTTTATCTTGGGCTTAACTTTAACTTTTTTTCTTTTCAGCGACTTCGGTTTAGACGAACGAAAAACAGGTCTCCTCCTGGCAGGCTTTTTAATTTTCCTCTTTGACTTTTCTTTTTTAATTTTTTGTTTTCGCTTTTTCTTAGCCATACTTTTTTCTTATCAATATGATTATTTTACCCAATCACCTCTTAAAAAGCAATAGCTTACAGAGAACAGTTCTCTGTTCAGCCCGCGGAGGACTGTCCTCCGCTCAGCTAACAGAGGACGGGGTCTCTGTTTTTGTTTTACCAAATTGTTATATTTTACCACATCAAAAACAAAACAACCTGTGCAAAACCCCCGCGAAGCTAGCGGAGGACAGTCCTCCGCCTTTTCTCCGGTTTATTCTAATTCTACATTTCTCAATTCTTTAATCTCTCCTTTATATTTCACCCAACTCTCAATAAATTTTCTACAACCTTCTTCTTCACCCATTACATTGAGAAGAAAATCTCTTTTAGTTACAGAAGGAAAATTCTTTTTTCCGATATAATCAGGATAGCTTGACCATTTATAATTTTCCAAAAAATTAATTACCCTTTCAGGATTTTCAATTCCTCTTTCTTTCCATTTTGGTTCTATTAAAGATATACCATTGGTATGGATATAAACAAAAACTGTTTTTAATTGCTCATCTGTCCCGATATGGACTGCCTGAAATCTCCCTTGAAAGAGATGACCTTTTCTATTATATTTTTTATTAAAATAAGCAGCATAGCCAGCTCCAAACTTTCTCATAAATTGAGTAATCCCATCATCTTTAACCTGTTTCACCAATAAATGAATATGATTTGGCATAAAATAAAAAGCTAATATCTCCACCAACAGTTCACGAGAATCAGAGAACTGTTCTCTGTTAGCTTTACTGATTTTACGCTGTTTCCTTTTTTCTCTGATAACTACCGGCTTTGTAGTATTAAATTCATATAAAGAAAAAATTCCCCGATAATGATCGTCTTTATCTTTAAAAATCAAAGAGTCTCCGACTCCCCTAGCAACAACATGATAAATTTCATTATTAACTAATTGTGGTCGTTTAATGGGCATAAAAAGAAAGAAGATTTGACAGAGAACAGTTCTCTGTTTTTTCTTTAATTATAACTGTGGTGGCAAAAAATTCAAAATAAAAAAGCCCGCAAGGTTTTCCTTAAACGGGCTTAAATGATTGGGGTTACTAAGCTATTTTTCTGGCTAATTCTACAATCCATTTATGGTGGCAATTTTCGCACTCGTAATATCCGATAAGAGGCGCGCGAGATGATAAATCATTTGGCTCCCACTGACGCTTTATTTCAGTAACCCCGCAAGATTTGCACTTTGGGCATTTCTGCAATGGTATTTCTTGATTTTTCATTTCAAGCTCCTTTAATTTTAAAACAACAGATATCTATAATAGTATATCAAACATCAACTATCTTGTATCTTGTCAAAAAAACGCGCCGTTCGGTCTATTGAACGACGCGCTAGCGTGCTCCGGGGCTTGGATTCAAAGGAGTTGCCCGAAGGACATTGCCTCCTCCCCCACCAAGGCGGGGTCGTCGCAATTCGGGGGCTTGGTTCTCAACAAAATACCCAAAACAAACAAAAAATCCCCTTTCAGGGGAGTTTTGTTTGCTCCGGGGCTTGGATTCGAACCAAGATATACAGCTCCAAGGGCTGTTGTCCTACCGTTAGACGACCCCGGATTGACCCAGTATTTTACTCTTTTGGGTTGATAAAGTCAACTATTGCTAATTCTAAAGGAAGCTGGGGAATTGAGGAATATCTCATTTTGTTCTCTGCTTCCAGAAAAAGATTTAGCGCTTTCTGAAGCTCCTGGGAACTAAACTTTTCTGCCTGGGTTTGAATCTTTTCCTGCTCTTCTTTGGTTAATCCAATGATTACCGGATTCATTGGATTGGGATTTATTTTCAAAAGCATTGCCTGCCTTAAATAACGAATTAAAGCCTTAATAAATTCCCGAGGATCATAACCTTTCTCAAGGGTTTCCCCCAAAAACTTAATCGCTTTCCCGCCATCCTTTTCAGAAATAAAATCAACAAACCGACTAATTAAATTTGTATCCGTTAATCCTAATAAATCTTTTATATCTTCGGTTTTAATCATTCTCTCTCTTCCTAAAGTTCCGGCAAAGGCAAGGGTTTGGTCTAACAGGCCTTCGGCATCTCTTATTGAACCGCCCGAATTTAAAGCAATAAGCTCAAGGGCTGATTTGTCAATCTTTACTTTTTCTTTTTTAGAAATAATCTCTAACCTCTTGATAATTTCCGGCAAGGTTAATTTCCTGAAGTCAAACCTTTGGCATCGGGAAATAATAGTGGGAATCATTTTATGAATTTCGGTGGTGGCTAAAACAAAGACGGCGTGAGCAGGCGGTTCCTCCAAAGTTTTTAAAAGCGCATTGACTGCTTCCCGGGTCAATTGATGAGATTCATCAATTATAAATACTTTATATTTCTCTTTTGTCGGAGCAAATTTAATCCCATCTCTTAATTCTCTTATTTCATCAATCCCGCGATGGGAAGCAGCGTCAATCTCAATCAAATCTAAGGAATTCCCCTTTTTAACTTCTAAACAGGAAGGGCATTTGCCACAGGGTTCAAATTGGTCATCTTTTCGATTACGACAATTCACTGCTTTTGCTAAAAGCCGAGCTATGGTGGTTTTTCCGCTGCCGCGCGGTCCCGAAAACAAATAAGCATGAGAAACCATCTTTGAAGAAATCGCATTGCTCAATGTCTGGACAACATGCTCTTGACCAATAATTTCAGCAAAGGTCTGCGGACGATATTTTCTGTATAATACTAAGTTTGCCATCAGTGGAGATTTTTATATTTTTTTAATTTATATATAATCCAGCCAAATCCAATGACTACCAAGATTCCCACCAAAATCTGCCAGCCAAGATGTTTTTCAATAGCTATACCCGTCTGAGTAAGTCCGAGAACTATTCCTCCGGCTATCATTACCCCTAAAGCTATCAACGGAAAGGCCTTTCTGAAAGAGATGCCGAACAAAAAAGCAATTAAAGCGGCCGTCCAACCGCCGGTAACAGGCAAAGGAATAGCTACAAAAATTACCAGAGCCGGATAGCCATATTTTTCCATTCTGGAATTATATTTTTTTCGCGTTCTTTCAAATAGCCAAATAAAAAAACGTTGAAAAATTCTAAAATTTTTGGAAAGCCATCCGGAAAACGGCCCTAAAAACAAAAGAAAAAAAATCACTGGAATTAAATTCCCGAAAACTGAAATCAAATAAGCTTCTGCCCAACCTAAATGATAAATTGTTAAAGCAGTGGGTATGGCAATTCTTAACTCTCCAATAGGCGTCATCGCCAATAAAAATGTTTGAATCTCATAAGCCATAATTATTTAATTTTACATTATTGAAGTTTAAAATCAAGGAGCCACCCAATTTTTATCTTTTATTTAATTTATTAAATCTGTTAGAATAAAATAATGCTTAAATTTTACAATACTTTAACTCGGAAAAAGGAATCTTTTATACCAAAGAAAAAGAAAAAAATGAATCTTTTTGTTTGCGGTCCAACCACCTATGATTTTTCTCACATAGGCCATGCCAGAACTTATATTGTTTTTGATGCTTTTGTAAAATATCTCAAACAAAAAGATTTCAATGTTTTTTATCTTCAAAACATCACCGACATAGACGATAAAATAATTATCAGGGCAAAGGAGAAAAAAACAACGCCAAAAAAATTAGCGCTTCTTTTTGAAAAAGAGTATCTGAAAGACATGAAAAGTTTAAAGGTTAACAGTATAACAAAGTATGCCAGAGCAACAGATCATATCAAAGAAATCATCAGTCAAGTGAAAAGATTATTAGGAAAGGATTTTGCTTACAAAATAAAAGATGGAATTTATTATGATATTTCCAAGTTTAAAAATTATGGAAAACTCTCCCGCAGGACAGTTTTGCAGGCAGAAGACGCTGTTTCCCGCATAGACGAAACCAAGGACAAAAGAAATAAAGGAGATTTCTGTTTGTGGAAATTATCTAAAAAGGGAGAGCCAAAATGGAAAAGCTATTTTGGCTGGGGAAGACCTGGCTGGCATATTGAGGATACGGCAATTACCGAAAAGTTTTTTGGTCCGCAGTATGATATTCACGGCGGAGCCAGAGATTTAATCTTTCCCCACCACGAAGCTGAAATTGCCCAAATGGAAGCTATTTCCGGCAAAAGCCCAATGGTAAAATATTGGCTCCATACTGGTTTTTTAACTGTTAAAGGAAAGAAAATGGCAAAGTCCCTCGGGAATTTCATTATTATAAAAGATTTTCTAAAAAATTATTCTGCCGGGGTTTTAAGATTATTCATCTTAAAAAGTCATTACCGCTCCCCTATTGATTACAATGAAAAATTGATTTCCCAAACAAAAAAAGAGCTGGAAAGAATAGACAATTTTGTAAATAAAATCCAAATATCAAAATCCAAATTTCAAATAAAATCTAAATTTCAAATCTCAAAATATGAAAAGGATTTTGAGAAAGCAATGGATGATGATTTCAATACCCCAAAAGCAGTTGCTGTAATCTTTGAACTGATAAATAAGGGAAACTCTCTAATGAATAAAAATCTCCTTAGCCGGACTGACGCCAGAGATATTTTAAAATTCCTGCAAGGAGTTGATAAAGTTTTCGGCTTTATATCTTGGTCAAAAAAGAAAAAGAAAATTCCCAAAGAAATCCTAAAATTAGTTAACAAACGAGAAAAATATCGTCAGCAAAAAAAATGGAAAAAAGCAGATGAGGTCAGAAAAGAGATTGAAAAACTGGGATACAAAGTTGAGGATACGATAAAAAGACCAATAGTTAAAAAACAGTGAGTAGCAAACAAAGAACAATTCGCATATAATAAAAAAGCCCTGCGTTTAACGCGGGGCTTTAAGGTTGCTCTTTTTAAGTTGCTGCTACTGAATCGCTCCTACTAATTATGTCGGGAAGTAAAGTTCTAACAACTTGATCAATCACGAAGTCCGAACCATAAACTCCAAGCCCTATTAATGGTTTGGCTTTACCAACCAATATTTCTCTTACTCCCAAACCATGGACTCGCTGAAGCAACTCTTTTAATTTTTCGCTACTAATCTTATTTCTGCCTTTAAGCATTCTCTGTCTCCCTTAAACTCTCATTATTTAATTTTGAAAGTACTTTACCAATATTATCATTATATAGGCCGTTTAAATTTTGTCAAATCAAATTAAAGTCCCTAATGGATAATCCATTAGGGACTTTTGGACTCTAAAAAAGAATCAGATTCATTAACTACTTTGAATCTTCAACTTTTCCTCTGCGTTCAAGGACCAGCTTAGCGGCTCTATCTAACCGTTCCCGTTCTATTTTTTCCTGAACAGGTTGCAGGGCTCTGTTAATCCCGCCAGAAAGTTGCTCTATATCAGAAGCAATGCCTTTCATGGCCATACAGCCGGAAAAAAGTCCTAATAAAAACACACAGGAAGTCACAACGGATGTAAGTAAAATTCTTTTCAAGGTGTTCATTATAAAACCTCCAACTTGAAGACATCCCTAAGGTGATTAAGAGGTACATCCTTTTACGCTCTATCCGTTTCCTCCTCCACGGACTAAGCGCTTAATTTTATACTACATATCTTTCTCCCAATCTTTAATCTCTTTTTTTCTTCTTACAATCCATTTCTCTGTTACCCGTATATGATTATCCGCCAATTCTGCGGCGGGTTGCTCTCTTTAAAAGAACTTCTATAATAACTTATTATACACATTATCAAAACTCTGTCAAGGGAACTTGCCAGAATTTCTCGTTTTTGTTATGCTGAGAATGATGACAAACAACTTTAACAAAAACTCCAACATACCGGACAAACTGCCACCCCAAAATATTGAGGCGGAAAAATCGTTATTAGGCTGCTTATTATTAGACAAAAACGCTCTTGTTAAAGTGATTGATTCTTTGCAGCCAAAAGATTTTTATAAACAAGACCACCAGAAAATTTACAAATCTATTGTAGAGTTGTTTGAAAAAAACGAACCGGTTGATCTGCTTGCCCTTTCCACCCGCCTTAAAGAAAAAAAGCTCCTGGAAGAAATCGGTGGAAACAGTTATTTAACCGAAATCATTAACACTGTCCCTACTGCTACCCATATTTTAAATTATTCCAAAATAGTCCGGAGAAAAAGGATTTTACGGGACTTAATCGGAGCCAGTCAGGAAATCAATATATTTGGACACGACGAAGAAGAAGATATTGATATTCTTCTTGACAAGGCGGAACAAAAAATCTTCAGCATTGCTCAAAAAGGATTAACTCAAAACTTTGTGCTTATTAAAGACACCTTAGAGGATGCTTTTGAAAGAATTGATAAATTATCCAAGCATCAAGGAACCCTTCGCGGCTTACCTACTGGTTTTAATGATTTAGATAATATTTTAGCCGGACTCCAAAAATCTGACCTGGTAATTTTAGCCTCCAGGCCCTCTATGGGAAAATCAAGTTTAGCTGTAAACTTCGCAGCCAACATTGCTATCAATCAAAAAATACCTGTTGGTATATTCAGTTTGGAAATGTCAAAAGACCAGGTAGTAGACAGATTAATTGCCAGCTTAGCCAATATTGATTTATGGAGATTAAGAACCGGCCGGCTTTCCAGTAACGAAGAAGATAATGACTTTGCCAAAATTCAAGACGCAATGGCAAAATTATCTGAAGCTCCGATTTATGTTGACGACGCCGCTTCTTCTAATGTGTTGCAAATGAGAGCAATGGCAAGAAGATTACAAGCAGAGCATGGGCTCGGACTAATTATTATTGATTATTTGCAACTGATGGAATCTCGAAATCCAATGATGAGTATGGTCCAGCAAGTAACTGAAATCTCCCGGGCTCTTAAGGGATTAGCTAGAGAACTTAATGTTCCGGTTCTCGCTTTATCCCAACTTTCCCGAGCAGTAGAACAACGCTCTCCCCAGATCCCCAGATTGGCAGACCTAAGAGAATCAGGGAGTTTAGAGCAGGATAGCGACGTAGTGCTTTTCATTTATCGCGAAGATCGTTACCATCTTAACACATCAAGAAAAAATATTGCCGATATTATAATTGCCAAACACAGAAACGGACCTGTTGGAAAAGTTGAGCTTTATTTTGATGACCGAAGAGTATGTTTTAGAAATCTGGAAAAAGATGAGTATTCTACCGAATAATATTTATGTATCCGCCAGTTATTCAAAAACTTATTGATTTATTTTCTAAATTTCCTACTGTTGGGCCGCGAACTGCTGCCCGATTTATTTTTTATTTAATAAAAC
>SDBT01002404.1_pt1 | contig 33100 bp, 28 predicted proteins | sample 2277101 | NCBI WGS metagenome assembly SDBT01 (sample SAMN10404973, study PRJNA504765) | marine sediment metagenome | isolation source: marine sediment core GS10_PC15, 103 cmbsf | place: Arctic Ocean: Southern Knipovich Ridge | collected 2010
TCCATGGCCGATATGTTTTACCCATCCCTGAGCCTCCATGAATTGAATTTCAATTATAGATATCGGCTACTATTATACCATCCCATTAAAGACCGTACAATTATTACTCGGACAGACTCCTAGTGATGGAGAATCCAACTTTCCTTTGAGAGTATTCAATGAGTCGAGCCTAACCAGTATAACGTCAGCTTCATCAGCTACTAAAAGGAAGAAGAAAAAGGAAGTGTGTCACGAGTTTGTAAAGCTTCCTCTTTCATGGCAAGCAAAGAAGAAGTTGAGTAAACTACTTTCAATTATTCGACATAAGGTCTTCAGAGAGATAAAAAAGGAGTATGGAGAGTTGGAGAGTAAACAAATACGTGCTAATGTGTTTTTGCCCAAGTATCTTGGTGTCACCAAATTTGAAGACATTAAGCTGTTTATACCGGATTATTTTCGGGTAAACATGAATTATGACCGAGAGTGGGATATAGAATTCCCACTGAAGAGAGGCTCAACCGGTGTGACGTTTGTTGATGGGAAACCGAGATACACCAAACGTATTTCAAGAAGAGCCGGTGAGTGGGAATCAAAATTAAAGATGACGAAAAAAATCAAGGAGATGGTTCATAAGGATCTTAAATGGATATTCTCAATACCGTTAATAGATCCTTTTGATAGGAACGTCATTCTCGGTGTCATGAATATTGATGGGCTTGATAGTGTTATTGAGGAAAATGTGATAAATGGAGCGATACTGAAAGTATCAATGGATTTACATGCTTTTAGGGTATATTTGTCGGAAAGAAAAAGAAAAATAATAACTTTCAAGTAGGTAGGTGTGTGCGATGGATGACTATCTTGGAACAAAAACTGTAAACATAAGCAAAAAATTTCTCGATAAGGTGCAGTTTGGAGACATGAGTTCTATCTCACAAAAGATTATGAAGAACTCCAACGCGTTCTACAAAGCATCACTGCTGAGTTCTTCAAAAGTAAAATATCGCAATGCGGCGTATCATTTGACTAAAAGCTTCTTTAATGTGAAAGATTAAATCAATATGTGCCATTTATGTATTGATATCGATAATGTGGTGGCAGAGACAGATCATTTGATGCGTAAGTTAATCCGAAAGCATACAAGGAGTAGAGTAAAGCTGTGTTATGAGGATGTCATTGCTTTTGATTACTGTGAATGTCAAGATTCTGCGGGAAATAAGATTACTCGGGAGGAATGGGGTACGATTCATGCTGAGTTTTCAAAGGAAGAGAATATTTTGAGTTTAAGCCCAGTGAACGGAGTTCAAGGCTACCTGGAAAGGTTGGCTGAGGCTGGTTTTGAATTACATTTTGTGACGTCGCGATTATCGCAAGCTCGGATACCTACAATAACCTGGCTTGAAAATCACAATTTTCCGCATCATAGAATGCACTTCGTTAAGCACCGTGAGAAGCACGTCGTTTTAGGATCTTTTTGTGCTATAATAGAAGACGATCTTATGCAGGCAAAGGCTTTTGCCGACCAGGGAACCTTAGCGTTTTTGATTGCTCATCCTTGGAATGTAGTTGAGCAAGATAGTTTTCTTGTGCGTGTAGCAGATTGGCAGGAATTGGTGGATAGGTTACTTGCGCTCAAAAAGTAATACCTTCAAAGGTTTAATGATTGCCTTCCTTTCGATTGATTATTTGTGGATTCGGAGCCTTTGCGGGGGCATGCTTTGGCGGATGGTTGAGATTGCCGCGCTGCGCTCGCAATGACAAGAGACGCGGGAACTTCAATATTGATTGTTTTGTTGGATGTTGTATAATGCTGTCTATCCGTGGATTGATCCCCGGCGCGCCGGGACCGTGGGTATTTTGTTTGAATTTTTGTTAGTGCAGGGGTTTTGCTAATGTCAGAGTTATTTGTTGATGAGGGTTATCGGTCGGCTATGTCTTTGAGGGAAACTGAGGGGGCTATTAAGGCTATTAAGGATTTTTTTCAGGACAGCCTTGCTAAAGGGCTTAATTTGGAGAGGGTTTCGGCTCCTTTGTTTGTGAGGAAAGGGTCGGGGGTGAATGACGATCTTAACGGTATTGAACGGAAAGCGACGTTCGAGATTCCTGATGCGGATAACTGCGAGGCTGAGTGTCTGTTTTCTCTGGCTAAGTGGAAGAGGATGGTTCTGGCTGATTATGAGTTTAAATCGGGTGAAGGGCTTTATACTGATATGAATGCTATTCGTCCTGATGAGGAATCACTCGATAATCTTCATTCTTGTTATGTCGATCAGTGGGACTGGGAACGGATTATAGATGAGGACCAGAGGAATGTTGGATTTTTAAAAGAAATCGTTTGCAAGATATACGAGTCGCTCAAAGAAACCGAAAAGCTGGTCAGCGGCAAGTATCCTCAGATAGAGCCGATTCTTCCTGAGAAAATAGTTTTTGTCCATACCGAAGAGCTTCTGGAAATGTATCCTGATTTGTCGCCTCGCGAAAGAGAAAATGAGATCACAAAAAAGCATGGCGCTGTTTTTGTGATAGGTATCGGTGGTGAAATGGCTGACGGTAATATCCATGACGGTCGAGCGCCTGACTATGATGACTGGTCAACTGTGGACGGGGACGGCAGGAAAGGACTTAACGGGGATATACTGCTTTGGTATCCATTGTTGAAGCGGTCTTTCGAGATAAGCTCTATGGGCATTCGAGTTGACCAGGAAGCTTTGTTGCGGCAATTGGAAATGAGGGGTGAACTGGCGAGGCAAGAGTTTCAATGGCACCGGAGACTGTTGAATGGTGATTTGCCTTTGAGTATCGGGGGCGGGATCGGTCAATCGAGGTTGTGTATGTTCTTTCTTCGAAAGCTGCACATCGGTGAAGTGCACGCGAGTGTCTGGCCTGACGAGATCATAGCCAAATGCAAAGAAGCGGGTATCAGATTGCTGTAGGATCGTAAGTCAGGAGTCATAAGTGTGCCCTGCCGGGCACACAATGCAAAAAGCTCCAGCGGATAAACCCATCTGGAGCCATCTGTCTCGGCATCACCCTGACGCTTCCCGATGGATCGGGACTCTCCAGCAGAGCCTTATCCTTCATGGCGATATTTATAAGTTAATGAAAGATGTAATGAAAATCGGCGCAAAGTTGACTGAGGCTTGTTATTATGGGACGTTTTTTGTTTGGGCATTAGAGCGGCCCCTTGCAGGGACGCCCTAACGTGTGTGAGACAGAAGCAAAATAACAAATTTTTTTGTTATAGTTGTTAGTTACTCTTTTCTTCGAGTAATTTCCTCAAATACTTATTCTCTCTGCGTGTTGCTTCAAGATCAAAAAGCTGATACTTGATGCAGATGCGTAGATAGTCCAACGATTCCTGAAGTCCATCGACGCTTTTTTTGAGACGTTTGTGACTCTCCTTGGCCTGTCTTGCCAGAATAGCCAACTTTTTGTACTTGGGGTCTGTAGCTCCACCGAATTCGTTTACCAGCTCGTTCAGTCTGTTCTCTAGATTTACTTCGTCCATAGTTAGCCCTTCGTACTGTTACAACTCTTTTATATCACCCTTGCAGAAGCTCCGAAGCCGTTCTGCTATGTTTATATATAGAGCAAAGCTCATGCCCGAATCTTCAATAGCAGTACTGGTGGTTCGATCTTACCGGTACCATTGATTCTGGCTCGTTAGAGGTGGGCGTAATAGGGGACGTGATGACTGTTTTAGTTTTCCGAAGAACAAGCCCTGTATGACCTTTGAGTGCATGTTGTAAAACGTAAACATGTCATGCTTTTGGGAATGTAAACTTCTGTTACAAGAGGTTTATTTGCCTGTATTTAGGGCAATTGTTGAGAAAAAACAACACTGTTGTTGCTCAATTGCACCATTTTCGGTCAATTATTGCTATAGAATGCTAAATTACTCAACTTGACTGGTTTTTGCATAAGTATCGTCTTGGAAAGAACTTACGTAATCTGTCATTCTGAGCGTAGCGAAGTCGAAGATCCGCCTATGGCGGGAATCTCACGTCCGCAATGGGACAAACAGCCTATTCTAAGGCCAGATGCCCACCAGGGCGCGTCTTCGACTTCGCTTCGCTCCGCATGACAGCTAAAAAGTCAGTCAAGTTGAATAAATTACCTTAGTTTTATGCCGGTGGCTGTGGCATTCGATATTTACGGCGACTGGTAGAGATGCTATGTGGCATGGTGCGGTTTCGACTTTACATGCCAGTGCTGTTGTGTCTCCTCCGAATCCCTGTGGTCCGAGACCGAGGCTGTTTATTGCCCTGAGTATGTCCATTTCGAGGGTGGCATAGAATGAATCCGGGTTTTTATCGGTCATATCTCTTAATAGTGCTTTTTTACTAAGGATCGCGCTTAACTCGAAATCGCCTCCTATCCCGACTCCGACGACAAAGGGCGGGCAGGCATCTGCGCCGGCGGTTTTTACGACGTCAACTACCCAGTCGATAATTTCGCTTCTATCCGCGGTGGGCCTGAACATTTTGAACTGGCTTTTGTTTTCGCAGCCTCCCCCTTTGGCCATGACTGACAGCTTTAATTTATCCCCCGGTACAATGCAAATGTGCACTATGGCAGGTGTGTTTGTGCGTGTATTTATCCTCTCATTCAGCGGTTCCGCTACGACACTTTTCCGAAGGTATCCTTTCTCATATCCTGCGGATACTCCTGCGTTGATTGCGTCGAGCAAGGTACTGCCGGGAGGGCATTTTATGGCGAGTTCTGCGCCTTGTTCGACAAAGACAACAGCAAGGCCCGTATCCTGACAGAGGGGTCTTTTTTCTTCTGCGGCTATGTGCGCATTGTCTATAAGACGGCTTAGAATGTTCTGTGCCTGTGGATTCGATTCCTGCTTGAGTGCCGATTCTATAGCGGTCAGAACATCCTGTGGCAGTTCATAACAAGCTGCGATACAAAGCGATTCGACGGTATCAGAAACTTGTTCAAAGTCGATGTATCGCACGGTTATTAGTTATCCGCAATGGTAATATCAAATGTTTTATATGTAGTATTTTTAACGCCATCGGCGATTCTTATGCTAATAATGTGCTCGCCAGGTTCGAGTTTGTCAGTGACGATAGTGAAAGTCTCGTCAGTCGTATCGAAGAGTCCGTCGTCCGGGATAGCGCCTTTGAATTTTTCGTTGCTGTTAATAGTGTACTCAACTATGGCGATGGTGCTGAGTTCATCGACGATACGCATTTTCAAAATTGCCTTTTTATCGATGTTTTCAACGTTGTATTCGGTTACTTTTGGTCCCGTGTTGTCAACGATGACCGGATCACTTATTCTGGTTCCGGTGAGCTTTGTTGCGGTGGTGTTGCTCCTTGCGTCGTCGGCAATTACCCTGATTTCATACCTTCCGTCTTCTAATGTTTTGCCGTTGAATTCGAAGGTGTCGGTTTCGATTTCGTCATCGAGCTTGATCCATCCTGTTCTTGTGATCTTTCTGAAATCAATTTCGTATGTTAGCTTGTCGTCGTTGTCGTCTTTAGCTTTGTAGCTGATCTTGAAGAACCCCTTTTTTCCAGCGGCATCGACGCGTTCGATGCTTACCGATTCAACTTTCGGCGCGAGATTAGGTATTACGCCTGCAATGGCGACCTCTCTAACAACAGGAGTTTTTGTTTGGTCTGAACTTTTCAGGATGAGTTTGTATTGGCAGAATCTTCCGAGCGGACATCTTAGTTGTGTAGGTCCAGTGATTTGGATTGGCTCTGTCCATTCTGAATAGGTTGGGTCGTTGATATCTTTTACATTCCCGCTTCTTGAGGCGAGCATGATTTTGCATCCTTGTGGGATGTCTGCCTCAATTTGCAGTTTCCCCCATTTTGCGGGTTGTCCTGCATCGACGAGGTCCGATGTGAAGGTTCCCTCTCGAGCAAAGTTGCTTCCCAGCTTAATCAGTCTTGGAGGATTTGCGGTTCCGAGATAAACGTCCTGTCCTGATATTGCCAGTGCGGTGATCTGCGATGCCTGTTCGTCTTCATAGACAACGGCTTGTTCTTCGGCTTGGGGATCGAGAGTAAAAAGTCTAGCGCTGTTTCCGGTTCCGACAAGCAATTTTCCATCGTGTTCGATCATTGCGAATAAAACAACAGCTTCGGTGAATACATCGGTTACGAATCCCTGGTCAGATATTTTGTAAATGTAACTTGCATTTGCAGGCTTTGCGGGCTTTCGAGGTGAGGGGCTCATTTCTGACGCTTTTTTCCCGGAGCCTTTTGTAGTGTTTGGTATTTGTAGTTTTAGCCCACCGTCTGAGTTTGAGGAACCGGATTTTTTTGTTGAGCCAGCTTCCGGTCTTCCAGCCAGAGGTAGTTGAGTGGCGAATTTTTTTTCGGCTTTTGCCATTGTTGCTGAAGTTGCCGTGGCATAAAGCTCTCCCCTGGAATCAAAGAGCAGTGCGGTTATTTCCGGCTGAAGGCTATCGTAAAGAACGGTAGCGGTTTTATCTTTTGGGTTGATCTTGTACACGAGACCTCTCTCGTCGCTTCCTGCATAAAGAAAGCCATCCTCTCCGACAGCCAGAGAGAGAATATTATTATCGAGACTGTCATAAAGCAAACCTGTATCAGCGGACGAAAACGGGTCAATTCTGTAAATTTTCCCCTCTGGTCCGGTTCCTAAATAGATGTTTCCTTTTTTGTCTATTGCGATTGCGAAGATGTATTTAGCGTCGTTTGGTTCGTAAACGGTTTGTGTTTTACCGGCTTCGAATCTCAAGAGCTTGCATTTATCACCGCTGATACCTGCCAGTAGCCTACCTGTGACGTCGGTTGCCATTGCGAAAATATGCTCGTTTGAGAGGTGCTTCTCCTTCTCGATGGTTTCAGGTTTGTTCGGATCTGAGTTTTCTTCGGAGTTATCTTCGGAGTTATCTTCGGAGTTATCCGATGTTGCCTTTTCTTCGGGTTCTGAATCTGTTGGGTATATTTTTTTGAGTCTTCCGAGCGTGTATTTGTAAATTCCACCGTTGGGGCTTGTTCCGATGTATATAGTTGGTCCGCTGACGACAAGACTGTTAATTGACCAGACGTCCTGAAATTCTTCTACGGGCAAGTCCCATGATCGTCCTAATTGAAGAGTTCCTTTTGATCCGACAATAACGTCGCTGATTTCGCCTTTTTCGAAGTCGGCAGCGCTTGCGTGACGAGTGATTTTGCTGTTAACGGCCTGGCATTGGCTGGTATAAGTTAAAAAGAAAATGCCTGCGAGGCAAAAGAACAGTTTAGCAATCGAAAACACAGAGACTTTAGTAATACATTTTTGCTTGGGTTCGTACATATTATACTCCGTCTATTTCTTTACGGTCAGCTTCATAACTTTTTGGTCAAGAATAATAGTTCCGGTTGTAATGTTTTTTTCTATCCATCGTCGATATGGAAATGACCTTAGGGTACGTTTTGTGTCCTGTAGAATGAGTGTTTTGGTTGGCGGCAGATCGGGAAGTTCGGCACTTTCGAGCGTGATTCCTCCGGTTGGTAACAACAGGATACAATATAATTTGTCTCTCTTTACTTGCAGAATATTGTCCAGGGCATCGATCAGTTCAGTTAGATTCTGCGGAATGAACTTAAACGGTGTTGTTTTTCTGAGGAATTGCAGATAGGACTTTCCCCCGCAAATTAGCAGGTCGTATTTTCCCGGAGGTAAATTTTCGGGTAGTTTCAAATCCAGGTTGTATTTAGTTTTCTCTGATCGAAATGTTTCCAGTGTTACGGCGAGCTTTACAATTTCGGAAGCTTTTAGTTCTGAATCAACCATATCCACGGACCATAGTCGCGAAGCAATGCTTTCGGGGATTATGTTGATTTTCATGTCCACCGATTCTATATCTAGATTTTTGTAGGGATTGTTCATAAGAATTGCGGTAACAGCGGAAATCTCAGTTGCCAGGTTAGCGATTGACATTCCTGTTGAGACATTCCTGAATGTTATGTTCCTGGCATCTTTGATAGCGATGGTTGCTTCGTATTCGACCGAGTGATCCGGCGGCAGGTTGCCTCGTACCAATGCAGCACCGGATGCGCAAATGCGAAACAGAACCGGGGTGAGAATCCTGTTGTTTGCCACTTTGCAATTATAGATTTTTGTCTGTGGGGCGTTGTATCGTTCGACTTGTATTGTCAACGGTATCATGGATGCCTGTTGGCCGATTATACCGTGGACCGCGGTTGATTCGTCAGATGTAAGTGCACCTACTATTTCAATGCCGCTTCCAAGTTTGAACGATCGCGTTAGGGTTGATACGACAGTGTGTACTCTTCCTGTTGCCATCGGTAAATCGGTTTTGCCGTATCCGAGAAAGCTGTGTCCGAAGCCATAAACATGCTTGCCTCTAACTTCTGTTACAGTCCCAATAATCTCGAGCCTTATGTCCCCTGTCACAAGGGGAACAGAAAGACAGGAACCCGGGCTTAGATTGATATTTTGGTTTGAGTTGTAAGAAGAAGTTCCGGCCCCGGCGACGGGCATGAAACCATAAGGTGTCATGATTGAATTGAGTTGATCGAGTACATCAGGGTGCAAGCCTGATGTAACCAGTGGGGACGGAAGCACAGAAAGGCCATTTGTAGCACTTGCAGAAAGAGGCGCTGGATTTGCGATCTGTTCTGCAATTATTTTTAGGTCGAGAGGTTGGGAAAAATCGAATGCAAGAGCGTGTGAGTTCTTAGCATCTTCTGTTTTTTGTGGTTGTTGGCCGACCGGTAACATTTCTGCTATTGGAGTAACTCCGTATAGCGGGTCTTTGCTGTAGAACCATCCGAATGCCAAAGCTCCTGCGAGTCTTCCGTCGATATATACCGGCGAACCGCTGCAACCGGCCACGGGTCCTGTATGTATGAATCTTTCGTCGGTCCCCTTTACCAGGATAGCATTTCTTCCCGGTTGTAAGCCTCGGACGACGTCGAGAACCACCAAACCGAATTTTTCTATATTGGTTCCCTCATAAACGGTCAGGCAGTATGCGTCCATACCAGGCTTTATTTCGTCGATTGAGATGTATTTTTTGTTGTCCCAAATTTCCTTTAAGATGTCATTTTGAGCCTGGGCCAGAGAACTGACGGTAATCAGAACAAGCAAGAAAACGAGTTTTGAGCCCCTTCCGGCCAGAATCCTAAACATCTGTGACCTCACAATAAGGATAAATTGAAAGTAAAATCGAATATTAGTCGATAGATAAAGTCATTGCAAGACAAAAGAGTATTTGTTAATATACCTGTTTTGGGTTTGGCAGGGCATTGGTGTCCTGAGAGTAATTGGGATTGGGGCCAAACTGTTCGAGAAACTGTTTTTAATAATTTGGAGACCGAAATGAAGGCTGAACACCGCCATGAACTGAAAACGAACGAGCTTGCCGATTGGCTTGGAAATCTTCCTCAGTGGAGCAAGGACAATATTGTTTCGATAATCGCAGTCGCAATCGCTATTGTCCTTTCATCGGGTGCCTATTACTACTTTGGATCCCGCAAACAAAGTATCTCTGCTGCCGAACAGCAAAGGTTTACGCAACTTTCTACGCAGATGCTCCAATTTAAGCGAGAGGTTATAATTGCTCATGAACAGGATAAGCCTGACACCTCATTTATGCTTCTGACCCTTGCAAAGGATCTTGTCAGCTTTTCTAACACTGCGAAAGATCCTCATCAATCGGCCTTTGCACTGGTCCGGGCAGGTGAAGCGGTTCGCAGTGAACTTCATTATCGCAGCACACCGATAAGCGAAGGAGAAAGGAAGCAGCAGATTGAGCTTGCCAAGGGACACTATAACAATGCACTTGGCAAGGGATTGGGCAGTTCAACTTTAGAGGCGATGGCAAGGTTCGGACTTGGTTTGTGTGAAGAGGAAATGGGTAACTTTACAAAAGCCGAGCGGATTTACACTGAAATCATTTCTAATTCCGATTACGAATATGCTCCTGCCTTTCTTAAGGCGAAGAATCGTATTAGTACACTGGAACAATACCAGGAACCGGTTAATTTCGAGCGTTCAGCCGATGCTGGTCGTCCTATAGGAGCAAGTTTTCCTTCACGAACAGGACCTGCCGGATATCGTCCTCCTTCGCGAACCGGACCTGTCGGATATCGTCCTCCTTCACGAGTCAGACCTCCCGGAGTGAGGAAACCGCGGGTAGATGTTCCCAGGATAGAAATACCTTCTGTGCCTAAAGTCACCGTCTCGCCCGTTGAACCTGCGAAAGACATTGCCGATTCGAATAAGTCCGGACAGTAGCTGCGATGGACAACATTGAGAACAGTAACGGAATCGAGCAGGAAAAAACTGCTGCAGGAGAGGCAAACCTGGACATTGCGGACATCGAAACCGGAGAGTTAGTGCTTCGGGTCGGAAATTCACTCAAAGAGCGTCGGCTTGACAAATATCTTCACGGTCGATTCAGTAATTTCAGCCGGTCTTTGATTCAGGATGTCATTAAGGCCGGTGGAGTTAAAGTCAACGGCAAGTGTCCACGTCAGAGTTACAAGCTCAGACCCGGCGATCAAATTGAAGTTACTTTTCCTGAGATTCCAAGCAAAGAGATTGTACCGGAAGATATTCCAATTAGTATAATTTATGAAGACGACGATATAATCATACTTAATAAGCAGGCCAACATGGTTGTTCACCCTGCTCGCAGTAATACTCACGGAACTTTGGTAAACGCTTTGGTATATTATTTTGATAATCTCTCCGATGGTATTGGTGAGCTTCGTCCGGGTATCGTACACAGGCTCGATAAGAATACTACGGGAGTTATGGCTGTTGCTAAGAATAATATCGCTCAATGGCGAATAGCCAAACAATTCGAGCAGCGTCTGGTGAGTAAAAGATATCTTGCGATAGTTCATGGAACTCCCGAGTTGACGGCAGATCGTATTAACGCACCGCTTGGTATTCATCCGAGAGAAAGAGAAAAATACGCCGTCCGAACCGAAACGGGTAAAGAGTCGATAACTTTCTACGAGGTGCTCGAAGAGTTTCGCGGCTACAGTTTGCTCAAGCTCAAGCCTAAAACAGGTAGAACTCATCAGATACGAGTTCATCTTTCGCATATTAAGCATCCGATTGTAGGCGACGAAACGTATGGCGGAAAACTGGTCTATCCATGGCAGTTGGCAGATACCGAACCCGCGACTCAAGAGCCGGTGATAGGCCGCTGCGCATTGCACGCCTGGACGCTGGAATTTAAGCATCCGACCACCGAAGAAATGGTAAAATTCGAAGCCCCTCTACCTAACGACATGCAGACACTGCTCGACGAACTAAGAAAACACCGAAAAGTCTGAGGACTCTGAGAGGGCGATCAATTTGCGGCCCTGAAACCAAAGAAATGAGTGACTTTCATGTCCTCGGGAATATCTTCTCCGTGCGTTCCTCTTTGTGTTTTAAAATCAATATGGGCGCCATGATCTGGTGCAAAGACCGACCAACTTTCTACCGCATACGTCCTTAAAACAAAGAATTGCCCCCCTCCTGCTCATTTGACCGCTCAAATACCCCTTGCCACCAAATGTTTCTTTTCCCGGACCTCAAAAAGCCTGTAGGGTGCGATTTTCGTGCTTCATAGCGAAGCTAACTTCGCAGAGTAGCACATCGCACACTACCTAACTAGTTTTGCTCGACATCTTGACCAGAAGTTTCTTGGCCGACTCATTACCCTTGCGGGCTGACTTTCGCAAGTAGATAGTTGCCTCACTATCACGATACTCATTAGAAAGATGCTTACCCATGTAGTATTGGGTCAACTCATCGGCTGGATTCAGAGACATCGCCTTTTTAAGATACTTTTCTCCATCTCCCCTTTGCTCCATTGATAGGAAATCACCAAGCACGGCGTACCCATAAGCCTCTGTTGGCTCGATCCGAAGAGCTTCCTGGTACTGCTCTTCTGCTTCCTTCAAGCGGCGCAACTGCCAGTTTGCTATAGCCAGGTATAACCTTGACCAGTAGTTGTCTGGATCGAGTCTGATCGATCTGCGAAGTACGATACGTGATTCGCGATATAAACCTTTTCTGAATAAAGTCAATCCAAGCTCAGCGTAGGCTATCGCATATTTGGGGTCTATCTCTATTGCATAACGAAAATGTTTCTCTGCCCTGCTGTATTGTCTCTCGTCCCGATAGCAAATACCCAGGTTGTAGTGCGCTTCGTCATTGCGAGGTTCTAAACGCAGCGCCTTCTGGTAGCATATTTTCTGTTCACGAAAACGCCCCTGTCGGGCCAGTGAACTGGCAAGAAAGATAAGCGCAATAGCCGACGGCTTCAGTTCAATTGCTTTACGAAGGGCTCGTTCAGCCAACTTGGCTCTACCAAGTTCCAGTTGTATCAGACCGATCTGGACCTGGATTAGGGAAAGCCTGGGATTACAGCGTTCTGCTTTACGCAGAGATCGCAGTGCTTCATTAAGATTGCCGAGTTCTTCGTCACAATAGGCAACCATAAGCCAACATGCAGCACGTTCTTTACGAACGCCCTCTTTAGAGGCCTTGATGAACCACCACTGGGCGATCTTATAACGCCCCAGGTCCCTTGCTGCAATCCCCTTTGAGAAGTACTTCTCCGACTTTGCTTGAGAATCATCCTTCATTGTCCGAAATTCTCCACATGTCCTTATTCAACCATTCAGAGTAACCTGTCCCAACTTGTCAGAATTGCCCGTGCTGGTTTCTCGATAAGCCAAAACACCGTCCATCAGTTCTATATTACAAAATTCATCCCCTTCTGTCACCTCTTATCTGCAAAATCCGACTCAGGACTCTGGGCAGCAAGCTTGCCTGTGCCTTAGTTACAAGCTCAGAGTATCGACTCGTCGCCAGCACGCCGGGAATCAATTATCCATTGTCTGGTCATATCGACTTGACGAGTCGTTTTGTTATATCTTAGCGCAGGTTGTTTGTTAATTCCCTCATTTGGGAGTCATACAATTGTTTTTTATTCCTGTGGTAGTTTTGCCAGGTCTGCGTCAGATCCGGCGACCATTAGTATGTCGCCTTCGTAGATTATTGTGTTTGGCATAGGAACGTTTATGATAGCGTCCTTCGAGTTTTTCTTTTTCAGGTCCTTTTCTTTTCGCTTTATTGCTACGAGGTTTATGTTGTATTTTTGGCGAAGTTGGAGATCCATGAGTGTTTTTCCGTCGAAACTGGGTGGTGATTTTACCCTTGCGAGGCTGTAGCCGGGGGCGAAGTCGATCTTTTCGCCGATGTGCGGCGCGATTAGTTTGTATGCCCATCTTTGAGCGGATTCGATTTCGGGATAGATTACTTCGGTGGCTCCGACTTTTGAAAAGACCTGCCCTGCTATGAGGTCTTCGGCGCGTGTATATATTTGTTTTATGCCCAATTGTTTTAGGTTTACCACGGTCAGGACGGCGGATTCGAAGCCGCGTCCGGTGCCCTGTCCAATTCCGATGATGGCTACATCGACTTTGTCCAGTCCCTGTGCTTTAAGAGCTTCTTCATCGGTTCCGTCGAGACGCACGGCGAGACTTACCTGGTCCCGGATCATCTCGACCTCGTCGCGGTTTTTATCTATAGCGATGACCTCAGCTCCGCTCATTGCCAAAGCGATAGCGAGTTTCCTTCCGAATCGTCCCAATCCAATAACGGCAAACCTCTTCATGGAAACATCTCCAAATATCGGTCAGTTTTTTATCCAACAATAATAGCTTCGTCGGGGTAATTGTACCTTGCAGGCTTTATATCAAACGTAAGCGCGGCAAGCAACGTCAATGGGCCGAGTCTTCCGACGAGCATAACTATAATAATAATGAGTTTTCCGGCAGTTGTCAAAGACGGTGTAATTCCTGTGGTAAGACCGACCGTTCCGAGTGCCGAGGCCGCTTCGAACATAATATCCGACATTGCAAAACCGTTGTTGTTTTCAGTAATACAAAGGGCCATTGCTGAAATAAAGAGCATGGCTACGAAAAGCATTGTAACGGCAATAGCTCTTCCGACTATTACGTTTCGGACCGAGCGTTTGAACATCTCGACTTCCTGACGTTTTCTCAAAGCGGCAAAAGTGGTCATGATGACCACAGCCAGAGTAACGGTTTTTATTCCTCCGGCGGTTGAGCCCGGCGAGCCGCCGATGAACATCAGCAGAGCCAAAAGTAATTTTACCGAAGCCGAGAGTTCCGAAACATCGATGGTATTAAAGCCCGCGGTTCTTGCGGTGACAGACTGGAAAAGAGCATCGAGGACATGCGGGTTGTTTTGCGGATCTGTTCCGCCTGCGAATCGCTCGAATATAAGTATCGAGACCATACCTGCAATTATAAGAACGGCACTTACGCTAAGTACAATCTTCGTCTGCAACTGCATACGTCTTGGTGCTTCTTTCGAGAAGCGGTATTCTTTATTGAATCGAGATTTTAGAAAGCGTTTGATTCTGTCGCTTGTGAGATAAAACAGATCATAAAGAACGCTAAAGCCGAGGCCGCCTAAGATGATCAGGGGGCAAATAACGACATAGATTTCCCAGTTTCTGTTGTATTCGATAAAGCTTTTGTTGAATAAGCTGAATCCGGCGTTGCAGAATGCACTGATCGAATGGAAGATGGAGCAGAACCACTGTTGCTGGAAGCTCTCTACGTTGCCCGGGACGCTTGGCCACATATTGAAGGTGGCTACAGCCCCGATGGCTTCAATAAGTATTGTACCGACGAAGATAAAGACAATCATGTTGCCGATTCTTCCGAGGGTTCTTGCGCTGAGCAGATCCTGCATAGCGACCGATTCCCTGAAGCTCAGTGCCTGTCCCAGCAGCAAGGCGAAGACCGCTCCGAAGATAACGATACCGAGACCTCCCAACTGAATAAGTGTCAGGATGATAATCTGGCCCATGAAAGAGAAATCTTTACCTGTATCTTTAACGATAAGCCCTGTGACACAAGTTGCACTTGTTGAGGTGAACAGTGCGTCCACGAAGTTGAGATTTTCACCGGCTGCAGCTTTTGGAAGCATCAGGAGTCCTGCTCCGGAGATTATCAGGAACAGGAAACTTGCGATAAGGGTTTGTGTAGGGTTTCTTCCGGTTGCGGCGAGATTGACACTTGTCCTGCAGAGTTTGATAACGACTTGTAAGACAAGGTAGATTCCTGTCGCCAGGTGTCTGACAGTTCTATGCGAGTCATAGGCGAACCATTTTCCGGCTCCTGCGGCGGCGATTAATAGAGCTAAAAAAAGCGGTATTTCAAACCAGTTGCCCCGCCAGAAATCGTGCTTTGAGACTGAATTGAGGAAACGAAAGAGTTTCTCGACTACAAAGACGATCAAGAGGGCTACCTGGGCAGTATAGAGTATTTTGGTGTGCAGCAGTGGCTTATCGAAACCGAACAGCATCACGAAAGAAGCGGTGACGCCCGCCGCCGCCAGTACGTTGACGAAGAAGATAAACTTTTCGAGTTTCTTGTCTTTGTAAGCTATCAGCATAATTTTAGCCAGTAGTTACTGATTTTTGCTATGTAGAAAACATGTTACAGATTGTCATTCTGAACGAAGCGTAGCGAAGTGAAGAATCTCTTATCCTGCGAAAAACTGAGATTCTTCGCTTGCGCTCAGAATGACAAATACCAGACTTGCCACCCAGCAATGTCTTTTCTACAAAGCGCCGATTCATAGTTTGAAATTGTACGATTAAAACGACGAAAGGTAAATTGGAAATCTAAAATTATTTATGCGACGTCGGCCAGACCTAATGAATCGCCGAATTTTGCAATAAGAGCCCGGCGAATATTCTTATTTTCTGTGCGGGTCAGCATTGGATCCTGGCGGACCATTTCGAGAGCGTTTTTTCTGGCCAGTGAGAGCAGTTCGTAGTCTTCAACAATATTAGCTATTTTCAAATCCGGCAGGCCATGCTGTCTTGCACTGAAAAGCTCGCCCGGTCCTCGTAATCGCAAGTCATGCTCGGCGATCTCGAATCCGTCGTTGCTTCTGGTCATCATTTCGAGACGTTCTGTAGCAGTTTCGTTTTCGGTCTCGGCGAATAAAAAGCAAAATGATTTTGATTGTCCCCTTCCTATTCTTCCTCTTAGCTGGTGCAACTGTGCCAAGCCGAACTTGTCGGCCCCGTCTATGACCATTATCGTGGCATTTGGTACGTCCATTCCGACTTCAATGACAATGGTCGAGACCAGCGCGTTAATTTTACCTCTGCGAAAATCCTGCATGATTTTCTGTTTTTTTTCGGTTGGCATTTGTCCGTGTAAAAGAGCAACGCAATAGTCGGGGAATACTTCTTTGGAAAGTTCCTGCCATTGGTCAGTTGCGGCCTTGATGTCGCCATTTTCCTCAACCGCGGTTATTCTCGGATAGACGAAATATGCCTGTTTTTTGGCCTTGAGGCGTTCGCGGATGAAATCGTATGCCTTGGTTCTGTCCTTGGGATCGACCCAGCGGGTTACCACTTTGCCCCTGCCTGGCGGGCAATGCTTTATAACAGAAACGTCCAGATCGCCGAAAGCCGTCATTGCCAGAGTCCTGGGAATTGGCGTAGCGGTCATTACAAGGCAGTGCGGTGTGGTCTGTTTTCGCAGGTGTGCTCTCTGGTGGACTCCGAACTTGTGCTGTTCGTCGATTACAACCAGACCGAGTTTTTTGAATTCTATGTCCTTTTGTAGCAGTGCCACGGTTCCGATGACTATATCGATTTGACCTTGCTTAATCTTGTCTAAAAGTTCGGTTCTTTTTTTTCCGGTGAGACCGCCGGTAATCAGGATCCCGCGGACCTTGCTGTTTTTTAGATATCGCTCGATGCTTTGATAGTGCTGGTCGGCGAGTATTTCTGTCGGTGCCATGATCGCGACCTGTGTTTTGTTGGCAACGGCCAGCAGAGCGGCGTATAAGGCAACGACAGTTTTGCCTGAACCTACGTCACCCTGCAGCAAGCGGTTCATAGGTTCTGTCTTAGCCATATCCGTGGTAATTTCGTCAATCGCGTCGTTCTGGTCTTCTGTTAGCAGGAATGGAAACCGCTTTCTGATTCTGCTGTCGATTTGGTCTGTAAACTTACAGGCTGTCGCTTGAGAATAATGCTTGCTTCGGTAGCGTCTTAGTGCGAGGCCAAGCTGCATTAAGAACAACTCGTCGTATTTTAGTCTTCGTTTTGCTTTTTTTAATTTTTGCTCGTCGGGGCCAAGATGTATCCATGTAAAGGCATCTTTTCTGGCGATCAGGTTGTTTTTGCGCATGAATTTTTTTTCGTAGAACTCGATGATCAAGTCATTGATATTATCGAGCAGTGGGCGGATTATTTTTTTGATTCTCATACTGGTTAGTTTTGCTGCTGCGGGATAGACGCCACCGCCGAAGTATTCATCCGGTTCGGTGCTTGGCTTATCGATTACGAGGAATTTCGGATTTGTCATCTGTAGCTGGTGTTTGTACAGGTTTATCTTGCCCGAAGCCATTATTAGCTGCCCTGGTTTTATTTGGTTTCGCAGATAGCCGCCGTGAAACCAGATTATTCTGCAGACTCCGGTATCGTCTGAAAGCTGCACCTCGAAAAGCGGCTGGCGTTTGAAGCTTTGGTAATCGGTCGATTCGACCAGGCCGATGATGGTTGCCGTTTTACCGGGCATCAGTTGTTCTATCTTTGTCGGATTCGGCGCAAATACCCAATCGCGTGGATAATACTCAAGCAGGTCGGCAACGGTATTGACACCCAGCTTAGCAAAGATCTCAGCCCGTGACGGTCCGACACCTTTTAAGAATTGTACCGGCATATCGATGCATGGTTTATTGACCGTGTTTTGCTTATTCTCGGATATCATTATGAGTTCGTTTTTTAATCAAAGCCGTATTTTCCGATTAGTTTTACGAATCGGCAGTCGCAGATGTTGATTGTTTGTAGTTTTTGGTTTTTTTTTCTACACATTAAAAGTTCCTGTATACCGCCGGTGCCGACAGGGATGACCATGATGCCGTCCTCGGAGAGTTGTTCGGCAAGCGGGTCAGGTATTTTCGGGACAGTGGCGGTTACAATTATTCTTTCGAAGAGTCTTTTGCGTGGCCATCCGCAACTTCCGTCGCCAAGAAGATACTCTATATTGTCGAAACCAAGTCTATCGAGTATATCCTTGGCAGAGTCGCTCAATTGAGCATATCTTTCTATCGTATATACTTTTGCGGTCAGGCTGCTTAATACGGCAGTCTGGTAGCCGCTTCCTGTTCCTATTTCGAGGACTTCCATGTTGGATTTTAGTCTGAGCTGTTGTGTCATTAGCGCAACGATGTATGGTTGTGATATTGTCTGGCCCTGGCCTATCGACAAAGGTCCGTCGGCATAGGCCTGTGATTTGAGTTTCGGTGGGACGAACTGTTCACGGGGGATTTGGTCCATAATGCGCAGCACATCCGGGTCCGTGATGTCCCGGCCCATCAGGTCGTTTTTAATCATCCTTTGTCGCAATTTTGCGAATTCATTTTCTATTGGCCCGCTGGTCATGGCATTTATCATCACATTTGTGTTGCTTTTATGCAAATCAAATTCTTTCGCTTGGTTATGGAATAATGAGCTTTATTGCGGCGGCGGTGGCGAGGATTTGTACTATAATTCTGAACCACTTTTGTTTTATCCGCTTTAGAACCAGAATTCCAATAACGGCTCCTAATGCAATCAGCGGCAGCATCATCAGGTTTAGTTTAATTGACTCAAGTGTCATCAACTGCAATTTTGCGCTAAAGGGTACTTTGATCCAGTTTACGATGAAAAAGAACCATGCGGCGGTTCCTACGAATTCGACTTTGGGCAGTCCCGCTGCCAGCAAATAAATAATCATAACCGGCCCGGCGGCGTTGGCCATCATGGTTGTTAGGCCCGCGAGAAAACCCATCACAGCGATAAACCACAATTTATTTGGAAGGTGGACGTTTTGGTCGTCTTTTGTATTTCGCCAGTAGTTAAGTGCCAGCATAGCCAGTACAATGATGCCGATAACAGGTTTTAGCTGCTGGTCATTGACATACTCGAGTCCAAAGTAACCGGCAACGATCCCGATAAAAGTCGAAGGAAGGAGACGAATTATATGTCCGAATTGAGCCTTTCGCCGATAGTAACCGGCGGCGAAGACATCGGCCAGGATTAGAATTCCCAGCAGAACGCCTGTCGATTCACGTGAAGGCATAACCGCAGCCATCAATGGAACTACCAGGATGCCTATTCCGGGAATTCCTGTCTTTGCGATTCCGACCATAACGGCAGATATTGCGATAACGGACCACTTTATTGTATCTGCATCGAGCATAACCTGTTCTCAAATCAAATTAAGGTGGGGGAAGATTCAACAACCCGGCCCCGGGAGGCAATCTAAAGGCTTTGAGCGATATTTGCAAGAAGTCTCGATATGGCTTTATCGTGTTTGCAGTAAGAAAAACACTTGCTTTCGATAGAAAAATGTATTTTGTTAGGAACTCGTGTTGATTTTTTTTGGTTGTCAGGCGTATTGTATTAAAGAATGTTGTATTTCAAGGAGAAAGAGTGTGAGTTTAAGAAGGAGTTTTGAGGGTTACGGGTGTTTGGTTCTTTTGTTGGTAAATATGACGATTTTGTTACTTGTTACGGGTTGCTCGGGAACAATGGGAAATGATCGGGGCTGGGATCCTGATGTAAGTTTTGCCGACAGGCTCGGACAATCGGCCTGGAATGCCCTTGCCGACTGGCAAACAGTAGGTCCGTCGGTTGGCGCGGCGATCTTTGGTATAGGCGAATTTGACGAAAGGACATCTGCCTGGGCAGTCAATCGTAATCCTGTTTTCGGTTCGGTTGATAATGCACAGGACTGGAGCGATTATCTCAATATTGCTTTGATAGCCGAGACCGCAGGTACAATGGCTTTGATGCCGAGCGGTGATGATCCGGAAACTGATTCTTCCGAAGGATCTAAGATAAGAGATGTTGGAGTTGAAATTGGAGCCTGGGGTGCTGCGGCTGGTGCGACTGGTATTTTGAAAAAAATTGTAGGTCGTCCTCGACCGGGGAGCAACAGTGACAGTAAAAGAAGTTTTCCTTCCGGTCATGCTACGACTGCTTTTTCTCTTTCGACACTTTCGAACCGCAATATTGACTACATGAGTTCTAAAGGGACCAGTTTTGGCGGACACAAAAAAACCATTCAGTGGGGAAATATTGGTCTGGCTACGGGTGCGGCGTGGGCGCGGGTCGAAGGAGAAAAGCACTATCCGTCCGATGTTCTTGCCGGCGCTGCGATAGGGCATTTTTTAACGGCGTTTGTTCATGACTTTTTTTTCGGTCTGTCTGACGATAGGGCTTTCGATTTTCAAATTACCCCCACAAAGGACTATACAATGGCTCATGTGGTATTTAGCTTTTGATCGGTTGCTATGATGGTTTATAATTGCTTCGGAACAGTTCCGTACAGAAATCGGTTGCAGTTCAATGGGCCGACTACAAAGATGATGAATCGAACGGTGTTATTGATAATATTAACTGTTTTTTAAGGAGAGAAGCTATGGTACGTTTATTGTTAGGTGTAGTTCTGATTTTTGCGGCTATTGTTCTCTGGGCATTGGGTCAATCGAGAAAGGGTCAGTTGGGACCGATCAAGTTCTATTGGGCAGGTGCACCTGTGATGATACTGGTCGGTTTATTTCTGTTCGTATCGACGTCTTTTGTGATAGTGGGCCCGGATCAAGTGGGGCATTTGACGCGAATATATTTTGGTAAACCCATGCCTCCGGGACAGATCATAGCGTTCAAGGGACAGAAAGGTCCCCAGGTAGAAGTTCTGCCGCCTGGTTTTACTTTCCGATTCTTTCTGAATGTCCTTTACAGGGTTGAGATGAAGAATGTCACTGAAATAAGCTCGGGATTCTGTGGAAAGATGGTTGCTCTTGATGGAGCCCCACTTCATGAGGGCCAGATATTTGCCAGCGAATGGTCCGAGGACAAATTCCAGGATATGCTTAACGCCGACTACTTTCTTAAAAACGGCGGTCAGAAAGGACCGCAGCTTTCGGTCCTGAAACCCGGAAAGCACAGGTTGAACCTCTATCTTTTCAAGGTCAATCCCAGGGAGCAGGTTACCACTATAGCGACAGGTTTCGTCGGAGTAGTCAAGTCCCACGTTCAGCAGGTTTCGTATGATCCGAATGAAGTTGATCGGCTTGGAGTGGGCAAATCTGCAGATTTGGCCGTCCAGCTTGTACCCAAGGGGTATATCGGAATTTGGAACAAACCTTTGACACCGGGGCAGTACTACCTGAACAAAGATGCGTTCAATGTAATTTTAATTGACACCCGCCTGCAAACCTGGACCTATAAAGGCGGATACACAAGAAGGTACATCGATCTCGAAGTGCTGCAGGAAGGACAGATCAAACAGACGCACAGAAAGGAAGTAATCAAAGTCCCGACCGAAGCGGCCGATCCGGCAATAATTACGCGAATCGAAGGATGGGAAATCCCACTTGATCTGAGGGTACTCATTCAGGTCACACCACAAAATGCACCCTACGTCGTGGCCTCGGTCGGTGGCATTGATCAGGTCAGGGACAAGGTTCTGACACCCGCTATCAGAAGCATCGTCAGAAATGTCACCGGAAGCGGCGAATTGGATGAAAAGGGTCAACTAAAGAGAAGGGTACTCGATCTTATCAACAAAAGAGCCGAACTGGAGACGGCGTGCGAGGATAAGATCACCCCCGAATGCGCCAAGGCCAGGGTTACGCTCAAGGAAGTAAGATTCGGTGATCCGTACATTCTGCCCGAACTGATGGTGGCCAGGTTGCGAGAGCAATTGGCGCAGCAGTTGGAAAAGACCTTCCAGCGCGAGAAACTCGCCCAGGAACAGCGCATCCTGACCGAAAAGGCCCGCGCCGAAGCCGATCAGCAGCCTGAGCTTATCAGGGCTCAGATTAAAGACAGCGCAGCGGAATATCTCAAATCTGCCATGCAGAAAGAGGGCGAAGGTGAGAAGCTTCGCCTCTTGGAAGTGGCTGAAGGTCAGAGGGCTCAGACGGCTGTACTCGGTGAGGATCGAGTGATGCAGCTTGCGATGCTAAAGGAAATCCTCGATGCTGCCAAAGAGAATCCGCAGATCGTCAAGGTTCCACACATTCTTGTCCAGGGCAGCACTGGTGGTCTTGAAGGTGCGGCGGCGATTTTGGGCGCTAGCAATCTTACATCAGGTTTGCTCGGGAGTAAAGTGGCTCCAAAAGCACAACCGCCAAAACCTCGAAGACCGAACCGTTGAGAATAAAGAAAGTTTAATTGAGATTATCTGGAGTATTATTGCAACGCGGCAGCTTGTTTGTGCGCAAAAATAAGGAGACGGACCCCCCCAATATCCATTTCTGGCCAGCCCGTCTCCTAAGGAAGAGGAGAGCATATCTCTGTGCCTTTTGGCACTGTTAGTCTGAATGTCTCTTCGTCTCGCACTTAAAGTATAAGTTATTTTTAGGCATATCCAAATGCGGGGGACACTTTTTTCTTTCGATGGTCCGTTATTGTTGTTGTTATTGAGTTATTATCATTGACATTCCTCGGCAGTGGGAAATTTGTTATAATGATGGGGGATTAGAGATTGTTTTTTTGGAGTTTTGCAGTGCAGAAAGTAAGTCTTGGCAGAAGTGGAATGACGGTGACTAAGATTGGCTTCGGAGGCATTCCGATTCAGAGGCTAAGCGAATCCCAAAGTACCGAAGTGATTCGCCGGGCGGTGGAGCTTGGTATCGACTGGTTTGATACGGCCAATTGTTATAGTGATTCGGAGGTGAAAATCGGTAAAGGTATCCGAGGGTTCCGGCGAGAGTCTTTGAAAATTTTCAGTAAATCAACGGCAAGAGAAGGCAAAGAGTTTCGGTCACACGTGAAGCTTTCGTTGGAGCGGATGGGACTCGAATATATTGATCTTTATCAATTTCACGGGGTCTCAACGATTGAGGACTGGCACAAGATAGCCGGCGAGGGTCTTCTCGATGCCGCGATTGATTTAAAAAGAGAAGGATTAATCCGGCATGTAGGGGCATCTTCTCATAGGCTTGACGCGATTCTGGAGGTGATGGATCATCCGGCAATCGAGGTTGTTCAATATCCGTTTAATTTTATTGAGACCGACGCATTGGAAATCCTGAAAAAATGCGAAGAAAAAAATACCGGATTTATTGCAATGAAACCTTTTGGGGGCGGAATGCTGGACGATGCTTCTGCCTGTGTGCGATTTTTGATGCAATATGAGGGTGCGACGGCGAATCCCGGTTTTGAGAAAATTGCCGAGATCGAAGAGGTTTTAGGTCTTGCAGAAGAGGCTTTTCCGCTAAATCATAGGGATTTAGCATCTATCAAAAGATTGAAAAAACAGTTGGGTGATTGCTTCTGTCGCAGATGCGGTTATTGCGAGCCATGCGAGCAAAGTCTTGATATTGTTGCACTTATGGCGATTGAGTCGATTGTCAAACGCGTTCCTTTGGATAAACTTTTAAGCGGAGTCTTTGGTAAGGCGGCGAAAATGATCGATAACTGCACCGAATGTGGTGAATGTGAAAGCAGATGTCCTTATGGCCTGTCGATACGCAAACGTATCAGGTTTGGCGCCGAGCTTTTGCTTCGTATGGAAAGTGAGCAAAAAAGCATCTGAAAAAAATGTTTTTTTGTAAGATTTTGTTTGACATTGTGTATGGTGATTCGCTATAATACAGATCGTGTGGCATAGGCGTTCACGCTACTATGGCCGAAGTGCCGGTAAAGCAATGTCACACAAGGGAGACAGGGTGATGATGAGTCCTAAGTCTCCCTTCCTTTTTTTTGTTTTGTGTTTATAAGCGAGTTAAAACAAACAATTTTTTTCATATCTTATGCGTTTATAATTCACTGATATTTTTTTCTTTAGCTATATTTATTTGTTTGGAAGTGACTTAGCATAAAGTATACAATGAGCCTTTCACCAGCTCCGCTCCGGTCGGGCCACTCCACCCGCTGGACAGGAGCTTTTTTATTTGGCCTGTTTTTCCGAAGGTTAAGGGGGATAATATTGAGTTTAGGGCGTTTGCTTGACTTTTATCCAATGAGAGATTAGTCTATGTGATGTTTTGCTTACCAGCGAAGCTTAGGCTTTTTCAGGATACCCGAATTAATTAGGGATTTGAACTATGTCATATAATGTTCGCATTGTGAGTACCTTTCCTCCGCGTCGTTGCGGCATAGGGACATTCTCGCGTGATCTGGCCAATGCCCTAAAGCATTTCAAGTCCGATGTGCAGCGTGTAAGGATCGCGGCAATTGACCATGACGGTCTTGATTATGGTAAAAATGTTGATATTGTAATCGACCAATACGATTGCGAATCATGGCAAAAAGCCGTTAAAAAGATTACATCGAGCGCCCGCAGATCCACGGCCAGGACGATCGCTCTTCTTCAGCATGAGTACGGCCTGGATCCGGATGAGCAGGGCGGCAACCGGGGCACAAACTACGTGACGATGTCGAGGTCACTATGTGAGAAAGGAATAATTACTTTAGTCTATCTTCATACGGTTCTTGAAAAGCCCGACGAACATCAGAAGACGACACTACAGCAGCTTGCCGAACATAGTGACGGTTTGATAGTGACTACCGAAAGTGCGATCGATATTCTCACGGGTGAACCTTATAGTATTCGTCGTTCGAGGATAATCCATATCGATCACGGTATAAGGATGCAAAATCCGTTTCAGTATGACCGCTTGATGATAAAGGAGCAGTTCGGTCTTGAGGATCGTTTTTTAGTAACGACCCTGGGTTTGCGTTCGCCGGATAAGGGCATTCAATATGGTGTTCGCGGGTATGGTAGATTCCTGGCCGAATCGTGCAGCGAATCTCAGAGAAAGCAGCTTGTATATATCGTTGCCGGGCAGTGCCATCCGGAATTTGTAAAGGCCCATGGCGGTAAGCATTATCGTCAATACCAGCAGATGATGCACGAAGCTCTTGAGAGTTCCGATCTTAGATGGTGCGAGGTTGATGATCTTAAAGGTGTTGATTTCGATAAGTACGATGTTGTGTTCTTCGATGCGTTTCTTGATGATAACATGCTGTTGAAGTTTTACGGTGCGACCAATGTTATGTTATTGCCTTATCTGAATATGCAGCAGATGTCGAGCGGTATCCTCGCCGATACTATGGGATCGGGTCGGGTGTCTATCGCTACTAAGTTCAGGTACGCTACGGAATTGATTAATTCTGCCGCCGATCAACAGCGCGGGATTGTACTGAAAAAGCGTGCCAGGGGTATTCTTGTCGATCCGGAAGAACCGTCGGTCGAGCAGATCGCGCAGGGCCTTGATTATCTGGTCTTTAATATGGACGAGCGGCTTGCAATGGAAAGGCGTTCGCATCGCAGAGGCTATCAGATGAGATGGGACAACACGGCGTGGCAGCTTTTGCAGTATGTTCATTTTATCCGTGAAAAGCGCGAGATCGTTAGCGGTAGAGGAATTGAATTCAATCGTGATAAACAATCGATATATGAACTGTAGAAAAAAATAAAAGTCAAAAACAATAAATCAAAATTGTGGAATCGGCCTTCGACCGATGGTTATAAAAGAGGGTGTTGGTATTATGAAGAAGATTGGTTTGCTTTTAGCTTTAGTTATTTATTTTACTTCAGTTTGCAGCGGGATTGACTGGCCTGGATTTCGCGGGATTAATCGTGACGGTAAATCTTCTGAAACCGGGCTGTTGAAAAAATGGCCCGATACTGGTCCGAAGTTGCTCTGGTCGGTTGATGGACTTGGCAAGGGTTATGCTTCTGTTTCGATTGCCGATGGGTGTGTCTATACGACCGGTATGGTTGGCAAGGAGAAAACGGCTACGCTTTTTGCATTCGATATCAGTGGTAAAGCAAAATGGAATGCTGCTTTCGGTCGGGCATGGAGCGACGATCATGGGGGGACGAGGACTACGCCGACTATTGATGGTGATCGAATCTATGTTATGAGCGGCCATGGTAATGCTGCCTGTTTTAAAGCCAAGAACGGTAAGCCCGTATGGCAGGTCGATACGATGGAGAAATTCGGTGCGCAGCAAACAAACTGGGGGATTTCCGAATCGGTTCTTATATGCGGTAACAAGGCGATCTGCACTCCCGGCGGAACAATCGCAACAGTAGTTGCATTTGATAAGATGACCGGCAAAACTATATGGACAACCAAAGGCCTTAGCGATAAAAGTGCGCACTGCTCGGCGCGGATTATGGAACACGGAGGGAAAAAAATTATTGTTACCGTTACCGATACGCATATTCTTGGTATCGATGCCGCCGATGGGACGGTTTTGTTCAAACAGGTCAACAAGATGCACAAGAGAAAGGGTATCCCTCGGCATGTTAATCCTAATAGTCCTGTCATCTGCGGTTCTGATATATATGTTACAAGCCGTTTTACCGGCGGAGTAAAGCTGCGGGTCAATGAAAGTGCTACCGGAGTATCCGAAATATGGTGGGATAAAACTCTCGACGTTCATCACGGTGCTGTAGTGTTGGTCGATGGATTGATTTTTGGCGGTGCTGCCGATAGAGGCCAGTGGGTATGCCTGGATTGGGAAACCGGCGACGTTGTCTGGCAGCAAAAGTGGAAGAAAAAAGGCTCAATTATTTCTGCGGACGGCATGCTATACTGCTACGCGGACGCGGACGGGACGGTTGCCTTGGTAAAGCCTTCTCGTAAAGGCTTCGAGATAGTAAGCTCATTTAAGATCACCCAGGGCGACGATAAACACTGGTCCCACCCAGCCATTTCCGACGGTCGATTATACATCCGCCACGGCGATGCTTTGATGGCGTATGACATTAAAGCTCGTTAATTATTTACAGCGACCATCCTTCTCGGTATTTTCGGTGTAGGTGTTCGTTTGCTTCGGGGAGGTTTGTTATTTTCATGTTCTTTGAGTCCCAGGTGATTTTTTGCTTTGTTTTTATTGCGATGTTGCCTAACAGGACCATCTCGGTTAAGGGACCGGAATAATCGAAATTGGCGAGTGCCTTTGGGCCTCCCTTGCAGGCGTTTACCCATTCGGCGTGGAGGCCCGGCGATTGGGGTAGTGTCGGTTCGGGTTTTTTGAAGCCCTTCATCTTTGTTTCGGGAATCAATCTTGGCCCGTCGCCCAACGATACCATGATAGTCTCTTTTTCACCGACGTAAATACCGCCATGGCTCGGTAGTCTGCGCTTGGGTTCGAGTTGCGGCGGCCGCCACGGGAGCATTCCGCCGTCGTACCAAAAAACCTTCAACGGGCCCGAATCGCCTAACGGTCCGAAATCATAGCGTACTATCGAAGCGGCCGGATATGTTTCGTCATTTACCCATGAGGTTCTGGCTTTGACGCTGACAGAACGCTTGTGCAAATCCAGCGCCCAAAATGCCAGGTCCATAACGTGACATCCCATGTTGCCCAGGGCACCTGTTCCGAAATCCCACCAGCCTCTCCATTTGAAGGGGACATATGCCGGATGATACGGTCGCTTTGGCGCAGGTCCGAGCCACAAGTCCCAATCCAGTGTCGCCGGGGTCGGGGGAGTTTCTTTAGGTCTGCCGACTCCCTGAGCCCAAAGCTGCCGGGGACGAACCGTCCAGAGATGTACCTCGCGGACGTTGCCGATCATTCCGGCCCGAATCACGTCATAAGCGAGCCGAGTGCTTCCACCGGCATGGTGGTGAATGCCCATTTGTGTTGCTATTTTTGCATCTCTTGCCGCTTCTGTCAGTTTTCGTGCTTCGTAAATCGAATAAGTCAGCGGTTTTTCGCAGAAAAGGTGCTTTTTCATTTTGATCACGGTCATTGCTGCAACCGCGTGTGAGTGGTCGGGAGTTGTTACCACTACGGCGTCGATATTTTTTTGCTTGTCGAGCATCTTCCGAAAGTCTTTGTACCTGGGCACATCGGGATAACTCTTGTACATTTTTGCAGCTCGTTCCTGATCAACATCACACAGTGCAGCAATATTCTCGCCGCTAAGGCTCCTGATGTTTCGTTCACCCTGTCCGCCTGTGCCTATAAAAGCGATATTTAGTTTTTCGCTCGGTGGTTTTTGACCTGACGCTGCGAGAACGTAGCTGGGCACAATCGTAAAGCCAGCCAGTGCCGAGGCGGTCGATTTAACGAAATTACGGCGAGATAGATGTTCGGACTTTTGACTTTGTTTGTTCATAGCTAAACCTGCCAATTAAGCTGTTTTGAATTGAACGTTATTCAATGACGATATGATAATCGCCGAGCTTAAATTTTGCAATCATCAAACTGCTCTGTAGAAAAGACAATATCTGTCATTCTGAGCGCAGCGAAGAATCTCGATTCTTTGACGAAAAACAGATTCTTCACTTCGCTGCGCTCCGTTCAGAATGACAATCTATAACATGTTTTCTACACAGCAACTTCAAATTTTAGTTATCAGATTCTAAGGTTTCCAATGGAATTTGTCTGGATTGATTTTGTGGGAATTGATACAACATGCTTATTGTTACTGAAAGGTTGTGTTATGCCGCATGAAGAATTGTTGATGGATGAGAAACCCCAACTCAATAATGCCCGGTTGTTGTTGGGATTTTCGGGCTGGATGAACGGTGGTGATGTCTCGACCGGGACGGTAAAAGTGTTGATTGAGAGGCTTGGTGCGAAGAAATTCGCCAGTATCAAGCCCCAAGGCTTTTACATATATAGTTTTCCAGGTTCGATGGAGATGACTGCGCTGTTCAGGCCTCATACGAGGATTGAGGACGGTCTTGTCAAGTCACTCGATATGCCGTCGAGCGAGTTTTATTATGACGCGACCAATAACGTAATACTTTTTTTGGGCAAAGAGCCGAATCTGCGTTGGAATGAGTTTACCGAATGCATTTTTTCTCTTTGTTCGCAGTGTAATGTCGAATCGATTTATTTTATCGGCAGCGTTGCGGGTCTGGTTCCTCATACTCGTGAGCCCCGGATACTTTGTTCGCTTTCGGATGCGTCGCTTAAGGAGCAATTCGAGCGGTACGGCGTAAAGTTTACGAACTATGAGGGTCCGGCGAGTATTGTAACAACGATGACCTCGCGGGCATCTGCCCAGGGATTTAAGATGGCCAGTCTGGTTGCGATGGTTCCGGCTTATGTTCAGGGTGAGAATCCAAAGTGTATCGAGGCGGTGACTCGGCGATTAGCCGGGATATTGGGTTTGCATGTGAACCTCGATGATCTTCGTCAGGCCAGTGACGAGTTCGAGAAAAAGCTAAGCGAAGTGGTACAGGAGCAGGAAGAACTTTCCGGTAATATAAGCAAACTTGAAGAAGATTACGACAACGAGATATTTGACAGCGAGATGGGTGAATTGAAAGACTGGCTCCAACAGAAAGGGATCCGGCTTGACTAAGTTAGCTGGTCAAAGGGCAAAAGAAACTTTTGAGGTATCTAATTGTTCTTAGAAACACCCGATATCGGCATGTGATTCGAGCCATTCAATAGCACCGGGTGTGTCGTGCCATGGGCCTTCGAGTTTTTCTGCACATATGATAGCTTCCTCTCTTGAACCGAGACTGAACGACTCGGGGCCGAAGCCAGACAGAAGGTCCGGCTCCAGCAGATAATCCGGAACCATTGGATTGACCTGGAGAGCCTTTTGCAAATGTTTTCTTGCGGTAGCGGTATCACCTTTTTGTCTGAATGTAATGAGCGCTCTCGAATAGCACCAGAGTGCGAAGATATTGTCTTTATTGTAACGTTTTAAGAGTTTCTCCGCATCTTTGTTTTCTTCGAGATCGAGTAAAAAACACAGCAGAGCATCCCGTACTCCCTGATTGTCGTTGGGATTAAGTCTCAGCAATTCGTTGTAATAGTCCAGTGCCTCCTGCTCGATATCCATGTACTCGCAGCATTGAGCCAGTCCTAAGAGTGCTCTCATAAAAGGGCGAGTTTCGATTAGTCCCCAGAAGCTGCCGGCGTTTTCTTCAAAGTACTTGTCTCCAAGTACCCTTCGTCCGGCATCGACACCATTTTTATAGAGTTCGTATGCCTTGTCGAGATCCACTTCGCGTTCGGCCAGAACCACATATGCGTCTGCGCAATCAGGGCAAATCTCCATCGCTTTTCTTGCGAGTTGCAATTGCTTTCTTCCGGAGGCATCAAAGGCTTGATAAGCGAGATCCTGGGCCTTTTCAAGATCAGTTTTGGGTTTGTCGGATTGGAATCGGCCGTCCTGGAGTTTCGTTTTGACGAATTCATTTATTTCGTCGACGTTATCGAACTCTTGTTCTTCAATTGCCCTGTGCAGAGCTGCTGTTTGGCTTTCCAGGCCTCTTAAGTCAGGGATGTGTTTATCCGTATGACCTGTTTGACAAGAGTCCTGGTTCCATGGTACCAGGGCCAGAGAGTATTTCATATTTGCCTTAAAAGTGGATACATTTTTTCCCCAGGTTTCATTGTCTAAATCGCTTTCCTTAGTCTTTGCAAGTGATCGCAGTAGTCCTTCTAAAAAGGACAACATGTCGGGTCCCGGTCTTAGAACCTTATGCCCGACTTCGGTGCACATGGCAAGTGGATATGCCTGTTGATCGGCTACGGGTAGATTATGGTCTTGCCAAAGGTCGGCATCGGCGAAAGGAATTTCGACAATTGGGCCAAATAGGACAGACCAGTGTTTACCGAGTAACTCAATAGTAGGATCTTGATGTTCGAACATGTCTTTTAGTTGATCGGGTGATTCATAAAAACCGATACCGAATGTCATTCCTCCATTGCCAAGTACGGTAAAGTATCGAAGGGGCATATCAACGAAAGGTGATTTAACCTCAATCAAATCCTCGGGCATCAAGTGTTTCCAAAGACCGGCGCGGTAAAATTCTGCTGCGGCCTCAGCGAAAGCACGCATGGAATCGACGGTAACACCCTTGGGATCGAGCGCGCCCGGAAGGGGTGGTTGGCCCTCGATGAATTCGGTAAAGTCGGAAAGTTTCTCTTCAAAAATAAAGAGTTTGTTTCGTGTCTCAACGCTGATTTTTGTTCCAGTGAGTTCTTCAATTAGATAGTCAGCGAGCATCGGATCCTTAACTTCAACTTTTGTCGGGCGATAACCGATATCTTCATCGCAGATAAAATGGAACAGGGAGTCCAGGGCGGTTTCAAAGTTCAGGTTGTTTCTGGTGTCCGGATTAGTGGAATGAAACCTGTGGTTCTTGAGACCGATCCAGCCTGCTATCCATGGGCGGTATGGTTCCTGTTGATCGTCTTGAAGCCACATCGGGATCCGGCTCAGTCCGCCTTGCCAGGTTTCCTTTCGCTGTGGAAGTCGTTTTATTTTCTCGAGTAGTAGTTTCATCTTATCTGCTCCTCGCAATATACTCGAAACAAGTTGGAACGTTTATCTGAAGTTTGACAGCATAAGACTTGTTTGTCAATACTTCCTTGCTGTGTAAACTTGATTATTTACAGAGTCTTACCTAAAAGATTTTGCTATAATATATAGGCATGATCCTGATGGCAGATATTTGACGGTGATGGAATGAAAAAAACGAAGCTGCTTCTTAATGCGTATTATGAAGCTCTTTATGAACGACTTTGCGAGCGGAGGGGATTAGTTGACAAAATCATCGAAAAATTGCTTCGAGATGAAATCGAGGATCGAGGTTTTGTGGAACTGATGGATTCCAGGTATCAGGCGTATCGGGATGCGGTTTTGGCGTTTGTCGATGAGCGGATTGAAATGTATAATCCTATCGGTATTCAATACACATTCGAGCGAAGAGTAAGTAAGTTCGCCTCTGAGCTTGAGATGCAGCTTAATTGGTATGACAGCCGAGGTGAGTTTGATGCTCTTCGAGAGGCGGTGCGGGAAAAATCAGAAATTGGTATGAGCCAGAAGAGATTGCGGCAATTAGCAGGCGAAATGATCGATCAGTTCGGGGCATTTCCGGATAAGAGTATCCTTGCTACTTACGAGGCTGATCCGGCGCTTAATAAGCTTCCGGATTATTTGGCTGCAATGACGATAGAAGATATTGTCAGGCGAACGTAAGTCATTGCTACAGCTACACATATGTTCGTTTTTTGTTAAATTGGGCCTTTCAATTGATTAGTGATTATTGATTATTGATTATTTGTGGAATCCGGCATGGCCGGATGGGAATAATTATGTAAGTCTTTGGTACGTAAGGAGTTACGAGCGTTCTTTTGGTAATTGGGTTCGTTTTGCATATTTAATCGTCTCTCGTGACCCGTGACCCGTTGGGCGATGTTGACCAAGAGGGTGTGGGATTGAAATTGGGCCTTTCCATCGATTATTGATGATTGATTATTTGTGGAATCCGGCATGGGCGGATGGCCTTTCAATTTATTTCCGATATTGTAATTGGGTTCGTTTTGCATAAATAATCTCGTATTGCGTATGTCGTATTGCGTATGTCGTCTCGGTAAATTGGGTTTGTTTTTCATTTTTTCCGCCTTAGGCGGGTAAAACTCCTTGCTCGTATTTCGTATGTCGTATGTTGGGGTGGAATGTTTATGTAAGGCTTTGTTGTATATGGAGTTAAGTGTGTTAATGTTTGAAAGTTGCAAAAAAGGACAAAAAGCCGCCTTAGGCGGGTAAAATAAGTTGAAAAGTGCGTAAAAGTAATAGAAAAAGAAGGGAAAAGAGTCCCGGCGCGCCGGGATTTTATTCCAGAGTTGATGAGAAACAGGGGTTTTTGAGAGTAAACTTTTGGGTTATTTTGCAATATTTCGTAAAATTTCGTATTTTTTTTGGAAAAGATGTGAGTAAAACCCTCGTCTTTTGCGTGTTTTGTTGGTGCCTTGTGGGTAAAATTGGGTTCGTTTTGCATATATGAGAAGATGAGTATATTAGTAGATGAGCATATTAGTATATTGGTAAATGGCTTATTCATAGTAAACCGGTAGAACATGGTTGATTCCTCCGCATCTGTTATTCATTTAATCCGTCTGTTTTCCGCGTTTTTTCTTGTCTGTTTTAAGTTCTATATTCAATTTGATAATCATTGTACAATGTATGTTGTTAGATGTCAAGCTTAAAAACCTCTCAAACTTAGGGGTTTTACCATAAGCTTTTACGCAGTAAGTCCTTGTGGAGATAGAAACAGGTATTTATTGCTTCAGTCAGCCCGGTCAATAAGCGGTAGGCAAGAAAGTCTGGATTATCCG
>SDBT01002405.1_pt1 | contig 33099 bp, 23 predicted proteins | sample 2277101 | NCBI WGS metagenome assembly SDBT01 (sample SAMN10404973, study PRJNA504765) | marine sediment metagenome | isolation source: marine sediment core GS10_PC15, 103 cmbsf | place: Arctic Ocean: Southern Knipovich Ridge | collected 2010
TCAACCTGAAAGGATCTTCCACCGTGTCGGATTTAACCATCAAGATGGAAGATTCCTACTGAATGACACTAAAAGTTTTGCTAAAAAAACAAAGTTTTCGGCTACAATAGCATACCGCAGCCTCTGGCTGCAATCAAATATTTATTAATATCTCTCGCAGAGTCGCAGAGAAATAATTATTTATAATCTTTGAAAATAAAGATTTAAATTTAAATCCAATTTCTCATCATTGACATTAACCAATTAAAAATTTATCTATGGATCGCTGCGACTCTGCGTCTCTGCGAGAAAATTTCTTCTCAGTTTGTATAAAACTTTGCTAATCTCCTAAGGCGATCCGCTAGGCGGAAATAACAAAGTTTTCGGCTACAATAGCAGAAGCCACAGACTCTGTGTCTTCTTTTACTATCCTGCATTTACAGTTTCAGAAATCGGTTTAAGGAGGGATCCTATAACCATGCCACCTGCTGCCGCGACATAAGTAAAAATCCCCCAGATATAAGGGCCAATGGTCTTTGAGACAAACACCTCGGTTACCGGAACCTGTTCGAACACCAGGTAACTAATCGGCATCACCGCACCAATGATGATAGCTGCTGCAGCGCCATATTTGTTTGCCCGCGGCCAGTAGCAGCAGGCGATTAAGAGTACAGACATACTAGCCAGATAAATGGTGCCGGTGACTGTTAGGTAGGTCCACAAATCCCCTTTAAGAGGGTACCACAAACCGTAGACCAGGAGAAATATTCCTATACAGCCAACGATAACCCGGTTTGCCATTAAGCCTTTTTTTTGTGACCACTTTCCTTTATGGATGGGTGCCATAATATCATTATAAATTACACTACCCCAGGAGAGCATATAGGCAGCATCTGTGGACATATCCGCAGCCAGCATAGCTGCAATCAGGATGCCCATCAATCCCAGGGGCAGAAATCCAGCAAGAAATTGTGGCATCGCCAGCAAAGTATTGTCACCAACCTGATCAGGGGTAAGAACTGCTAAGGCGGCAATTCCCCATAAACCGGGCAAAATAAAACGACATACAAAGAACATACTGGTGCCTTTATAAATTTTCTTCCCTACCTTACTGTTTTTAGCTGAGAGAATACGCTGTATCATCGTCTGCCAGGTCAAAACAACGGCCAAAGCCACCAGGGCATTAAAAATTATATAATCCCAGCCCATTTCCGGGTGCATAAAGGGATTAAAGCCCCCTTCACCATAATTAGTCTGTATAGCATCGGTGAGATTCGTCCATCCGATTTGCATAAATATTAATATCGTAACAGCTATTAAACCCAGGCTCATAACGATGAACTGTAAATAGTCCGTAATAAGCACTGATATCATACCACCCATGATGGTATACAGGGCGACACCGAGCAGCAGAATCGTCATAGTTATTTCAAGATAGGCGGGATTCAGGCCGACCACGGTTACGAGGAATTCCCCACCCGTCCGTAAGAACACGCCCATATTCAGCAATCCTCCCACAACGATGACCACACCGCTCATCCAGCGTATTTTTTGTCCAAACACTTTTGTAAACATTTCCGGGATCGTCATCACCCCGGCATTACGAAGCGGCTTTATACCGAAACCCGTTATGCCAACAATAAGCATGGCCACCGCGAGAAGGATTCCTGGCAAGGCACCGGCAAATCCTTTATCGTAACCATTTTGTGCCGTATACATACAGGTAACGATCCCAAATTCCGTTGCGGCCATGGAAGCGATGCCCAGGTAAAGATCCATTTCACGGCCAGCTACAAGAAAGTGCTCGACCTTACCGACGTACTTTCGCACCATCACACCAGCCGTTACAGTTGCCGCAAGATAAAGAAGGACGATACCACCATCCAAAAGTGTAAAATTGCTCATTTACGATTTCTTTCTAAATGAATTTGGTATAAGGAATTGGGAACTGGGAATTGATAAAATGGACATTAGGAACCAAAAAGGGTGGTACATTGTCAATTACCATTTATCACTTTTTATTACTTTTTGAAAATCACAAACCGATTGCGACTGATTGCTCGTTCTGAGTCAATTCCTAATTCCCAATTCCTAATTCTTCCTCTATCATCAAAACCCAGTATCCAACTACTTATACCTTATACCTTCAATCCCCCGACACCAACCCATGCTGGTTAATATCTCCGCTTCCCAAAATAAGAAATAAGATTGAATGAATCCTGTTAATTTTATTATTTTAAATTAAGAATTACTCACGATAGTAATCTATAAAATTTCACGCAACACCAAAATCATTTTTCTTGAAATATTTAGTGAAATTCGTAAAAATTCGTGCAATTCGTGGACAAAAATCACCGCAGCTTTGCGAGAATTGAAATATCCGGTCAAAAATTTTCCCAGATAGCACCATCAACCTGGTAGAATCACAGCTCCCCCGGGAACAAACCCAATCAAATTGAATACAAGAAACTGAAAACAGGGAATCAACAAAAAGAAATTCCCTATCAATATTTTGATAATGGTTAAACCCTTGGTATATTTACAGACTTAAATAAACGGAACGGCATTAGAAAGCGAAACTTAAAATAATAATTTTAGCAGATAGTGATATTGCTAATGAATCTTTTTGGGAAACTAACCCACCAGACTTCATTTTATCTTTTTGCCTGTCTTAAACTCCTTCGCTTAATCAAATAATAGTAGGACCAGATCAGACATGTCGTTGAAGAACCTGACCAGAATCGGGTAAAATAAAATATCATTAACACAGGACTTACATGAAATCATTTAAAGAACTTGGTGTCGAACAAAAATTAATTGACGCAATATCGGAACTCGGTTTTGAACAACCTTTGCCAATACAGCAAGAAGTATTACCACATCTATTAAAAGATACCCATCCGGATATCATTGCCCAGGCACAGACCGGAACTGGTAAAACAGCCGCTTTTGGCCTTCCGATTGTCCAAAAGACCGATGTATCAACAAAGAGTACGCAATATCTGATCCTCAGCCCTACACGGGAATTATGTATGCAAATAACCAACGATTTATCTGACTTTGCAAAGAATCTTCCAAAAGTTAAAATCGTTGCCGTATTTGGTGGCGCAGATATTGAAAAGCAAATAAAGAAAATTAGAAGAGGAGTCCATATTATTTCGGCCACACCCGGTCGGCTGCTTGACCTTATCAACAGAGGCGTTGTTGATATATCCGGTATAAGGACTATCGTTTTAGACGAAGCGGATGAGATGCTGAATATGGGCTTCCGCCCCGATCTCGAAGCAATACTCAAGAAAACGCCTGAGCAGAAAAACATCCTCCTTTTTTCAGCGACGATGTCAAAAGATGTTCGTGTGATTGCCAACCGTTATATGCAGGATTCAATCGAGATCTCGGTTGGAAAGCCTAATGCCGGTGCTGCCAATATCGAACATATCTCATACTCTGTCCAGAACAGGGATAAAGATATTGTCCTCAGACGTATTATCGATGCTTCGGCTGATATTTATGGTATTGTTTTTTGCCGAACACGTAGAGAAACCAAACGGATTGCCGACTCGTTGATTCAGGAGCAATATCAGGCAGATGCTTTAAATGGTGATTTATCACAGGCTCAGCGTGATCTGGTGATGAAAAAATTTCGCAACAAGAAAATAAACCTGCTGATTGCAACTGATGTGGCCGCCCGTGGATTGGATGTGGATGATTTAACACATATCATCAATTATACTCTTCCTGATGATTCAGAAGTTTATATCCATCGCAGCGGCCGGACCGGTCGTGTTGGTAAATCGGGTATTTCCATCGTTTTGGCAAATCATAAGGAGCTTAAACAACTATCCCGAATTGAACGACAACTAAAGAAAAAATTTTCGTTTCAGAATATACCTTCTCTGGAGGAGATTGGTAAGAATCAGATCCATGCTTTTATAGACAGGTTACAGAAAGTGGAAGTGAATCCGGAGCAGATGGCGAATATTCTTCCGGATATCGATAAAAAATTAGCCCATCTCAGCAGAGAAGAGATAATCCAAAAATTCGTTGCCCTGGAATTCAAACAACTAATTTCAAATATGAATCAAATCTCTGACCAGGATATTTCTTATAAAATCAGAAAACCAAAAAGAATTAAAGAGCATAAAGAAAATTTTACACGGTTTTTTATCAATTTGGGTAAAACACATCAGTTAAAACCCGCATCGTTAATAGGCATGATCAATGATTTTACAAAAATCAGGGGAATTAATATTGGTGAAATAGAAATTCTGAACAATTTTTCCTTTTTTGAAAGCGACCATACTTATGCTAATCATATTCTGGAAGCCTTTCGCAATAAAAAACTTAAAAAGCGCCCCATAATATTGGAAAGAGCAGAGGCGAAGCAAGTTTCTGAGAAAAGAAAGGTCAGGAAACATCGACCAATGATAAAAACTGATCATTTAATTCGTGGACAAAAACCGCTCTAGCAAATCCCCCGTCGGTATCATACAGGCACCTTTCTTGCCAAACCATTGATATCTGTTTTTCGCCACCCAATCATAGATTGCGTCCCTGATAAAGACCGGTATGAGATATCCGATCCTTAATAACGGCCAGGGAAATTTTAGATGACGGACAATCTTAAGAAATGCAGTGGATTTTGTTGATGACTGGCCATGTTCAATTAAGACAATCGTGTCAGACTGATTCGCAGGCAGGTTAAGCCAATCCAGTATCTCAATCCCCCGTTTATCCTGAATCCAGGTATAATTAAACACCCCACTTTTGTCACGTTTATAAATAAATTGAAGAAATCCAGAGCAGAGGTTGCAAACACCATCGAAGAGGATGATGTGGTCATTTGATTCGATAATATTGGGTGTATTCATAGGGAATAATTTGTTATAGAATGTGAATGACACGCCTGCCCGCCTGGAGGGGATAACGCAAATCTCCACGGATCAATATTAACCACATTCTACAATAGAGAATCAGCCCGCCTTAAATGTAGTGGCCGTTCGCGAACGGCCACTACTATATAAAAAAATTTATTTTTTCATTGTGTACTTTGTGTATTCTTTGTGCTCTTTGTGTTTAAAAATTATTATCAAATATAAACAATTTTGGCTGCTATTTTGCAGGATCCAGGAATGATTCAATATATTTTTCCGTTGCATCGATCATCTTTTGCATCGGAAACTTTTCCTGCACGAACTGTCGCGCGGCCATGCCCATTTTTTTTCTGCGTTTTTCATCGTTTAACAATTCTAATGCCTCCCGGCTCATCATGGCGGTGTCATTGGGAGGAACGACAATGCCCACTTCCCTGTCCGGTATCGCTTCTGACACGCCACCCACATCAAAACCGATTACGGGCGTAGCCATAAGCATTGATTCTATGATCACATTCGGGATACCCTCATTGGAAGAAGTGAGCAGAACCAGATCACAGAAACTGTACAGTTCAAATACTTCCTTCTGCATTCCAAGTAAGTAAACAGAATTTTCAATCTTCAATTTTTCAATGTATTTTTCAATTATTGAGAGGTCTTCGCCCTCTCCGATGATTAAAAAGATGGCCTTTGGAATTTCTTCAAGAATGTTTTTTGCCACATCCAGAAAATAGTGATGTTGTTTTTGCCCGGAGAGCCTCCCAAAAATACCTACTACCGGAGTGGTGTCTGGCAGATCATATTTCTGTCGTACTTCTTCCTTATTATTGATCAAAGGGACATCTGTCTGAAGGCCATTATTTATTACCCGGACCAGATCGGGATTCACCCAGCCGTAGGATACATATTGTGATTTGAAGGCGGTTGCATTAACAATAATACCACTAATCAAGAATTTCACAATAAGTTTATCGATCCATTTATCAGTGAGGATGGGCAAGCCATGCTTGGGAATTATCACAGGATTGTTGGAAATTCTGGCTGCCAATCCAGCTAATTTTACATCCTTATTAAAAGCCACAAGGGCGATATCTATCTTATATTTTTTAAAGAATTTTGCCAGTTTTAAAATAACCGGAAGACTAAAATCACTACCAATCTTAAGGGGTAAGATGGGTAAATCCAGATCTGAGGCTTTTTGTAAAAATCGGGAATCTTCCCGCCCGGCAACCGTGACCTGATGCCCTTTATCTCTCAATCCTGCGGCGGTTGTGGTCATCGATTTCTCACCCCCACCCCAGATTTCTTTGTGGATACTATTAAAAACTAAAATATTCATCTTATTTTTGGTATCCATTATATATTTTTGTTTCACCTTAGTTTTTTTAAACAGTAAGTACACTTAGTCATCTAATAATTATTCAGCTAAGTTGTTTTAAATTCTTCAATATATTAGACAATGCGACCGCTCTTATTTTTTTCGATAATTGAAAAGTACTCTCACCCGCGTGAACAATATCAATCCGATCTAAATTTAAATCAGTTAGGGCCTTGCGCATTGAAGGTGTTATTGATGGCGCACTCGTTCTCTTTATTTCAAAACCTATCCTGTCCTTACCTCTTATAACCAGCAAGTCAATCTCCGCCCCGGCATGGGTGGCCCAGAAATAACATTCTTCATTCCTGGCACCGATAGTCCGGATCACCTGGTCAATTGCAAATCCTTCCCATGACGCTCCAACCTTTGGGTGACTTTCTAATTCCTCCATACTGTTAATATTGAGTAACGTATGAACCAAACCACTGTCTGAAATGTATATTTTTGGTGCTTTAACCTGACGTTTTGATATATTTTCATACCAGGGTGGTAACTGTCTGATGACCAGAGCAGATGTAAGCATATCAAGATAATTACGTACCGTCGTATCGGCGACACCAAATGAACGTCCGAACTCTGAGGCATTCCATGTTTGGCCGTGGTAATGAGCCAGCATCGTCCAAAATCGACGCAAAGTTGTTGAACGAATATTAATACCAAGCTGTGGTAAATCACGTTCCAAAAAAGTACTAATGAACGCTCTCCGCCATTCAGTACTCTCATTATTTGAGCGAGCAAGATAAGAACGCGGGAAACCGCCACGAAACCATAATCGTTTCATATTTTGAATTCCAACCTCATCAAGTGAAAATCCTTTTAATTCAAGAAAAATAATTCTCCCGGCAAGACTCTCAGAACTCTGTCTTAATAATTCCGGTGAAGCACTACCTAAAATTAAAAAGCATATTTTCTCTTTGTTCCTATCAATAAGCACCCTTAAGATTGGGAATAATTCCGGGTATCTCTGAACCTCGTCAATAATCACCAATCCTTTTAAGTCTTTCAGAGCCAGTATTGGATCACTTAAGCGAGCAAGATCTTCCGGATTTTCCAGATCAAAGTGAGTGACTTGCTTGTTAACATTTCTGGCGAGTATTTTTGCCAGAGTGGTTTTACCTACCTGGCGAGCGCCAATAATCCCCACGGCGGGATAAGTACTTATTAAGCGTTTCAGAGTATTTAATTCTTTACTTCTATTAATCATCCCAAACACTACCTTGAATATTCTGCTCCATTGACCGAATTTTCAAGGTATTATAATCACTGTGCCACCAAAATGCAAGTAAAAAAAAGATTGAAGGAATTTCTTTCGTGGGCATACCGTTTATTTCTATATATGATGAATCATTATCATCTTACAGTAAACAGACCATAAGGCCTTAAGTGCCTAACTAACTATACAGGGGGTTTTTATGAGTGATCAAAAAGTAATTGCTGTTGTCGGTGCGACCGGCGCCCAGGGCGGAAGCCTGGTTCGTGCCATCATGAATGATAAAAGCGGCGGCTTCACGGCCAGGGCTATCACCAGAGATGTCAATTCCGACAAAGCGAAGGCTCTGGCAGAATTAGGTGCAGAGGTTGTCTCTGCCGATATCAATGATCCGCATAGTTTAGTGCAGGCTTTTAAGGGTGCATACGGCGCTTTCTGTGTCACCTTTTTCTGGGAACATTTTTCACCGGAAAAGGAGATGGAGCATGCCAAAAACATGGCTGATGCGGCAAAGGAAAGTGGTGTCAAACATGTCATCTGGTCTACCTTAGAAGATACACGCAAATGGGTACCCCTGAGTGATGACCGCATGCCGACATTAATGGAGAAGTATAAAGTTCCGCATTTTGACGCGAAGGGTCAGGCAAACGCATTCTTTACTGAACGTAATTTGCCTGTTACATTATTGCATACATCTTTTTACTGGGAAAATCTGATCTATTTCGGTATGGGGCCTCAAAAAGGGGAGGATGGAAAGTTTGCAATCACAATGCCCATGGGTGATAAAATGCTGCCTGGCATCAGTACTGAAGATATCGGTAAATGCGCCTACGGTATATTTAAGAATGGCGATGATTTTATCGGTAAATCTATCGGGATTGCCGGCGAACATCTGACCGGTTCGCAAATGGCCGGTTCTCTCAGCAAAGCATTCGGTCAAGAAATTGCCTACAATGCTATACCAGCAGAGATGTACAGGAGTTTCGACTTTCCGGGTGCCGAGGACCTTGGCAATATGTTTCAGTTTAAACATGATTTTGAGACGGATTTTACAGGTTTTCGACCCATCGCAGAAAGTAAGTCTCTGAACCCGGATCTGCAGAACTTTGAAACCTGGCTTGACAGAAATAAAGAAAAGATCCCGATGGAATAGATGCAGTAAAAGAGAAATACTTCTTCGGATTCAAGATTATTATAGCACGCGCCGCGCCTGCTGGTAAAGAGAGGGATGAAACTTATTTCCTATATTTTTTTAACGCAGAGTGCGCAGAGAAAAAATTAATTAAATCTTTTCTTTGCGATTTCTTTGCGTCCTTTGCGTTAAAATAAAATCCGTGTTATCCGCATGCTGTTTTGTATACCTTCAATCAACCCTGCTGCATTTTTTATCCATAACCCAATAGAAGTGGTTATAATTAGTGTCTGTCTCTAAAGTCGGGAAATAATGAAAACAACTCTTAGTTTTGTCAGCCGCTTTTAAGACCTCATCCCCTAACCCATCTCTCCGGTCTAAACACAGGAGAGAGGGTCGGGGTGAGATTTTTTTATGACATTAAAGACAGACACTAATTAAATAAATTTTCTATCTTTAAGAACTTTAATCATAAAGTCAGCTATTGTTTTGACTTGTTCTGATGCCCCCTCTTATGAGTAGGACTCCGTCGTAGCATTCCATACCGGTTTTAAGGTCTTTGAATCAAATAATCCAATATCCAGAACAAATTTGCCGGATTCATAATAATCCAGCTGACCTGCCAGTTGTGTCCAATGCGCTCCCCTGTCAGATCCCAATATCGAAAATATATTATATTGAGTATTCCATCCTTCTGTGTCAAAATCATCACCAGCATCTATAGTGGCAATAGTGAGAATAGCATCGAAATCTTTTCACTTTACCTCCCATGAATGTGTATAGATACTTCAAATCACTTTTTATTTTTGCTTTAATAGTACATAAAATTATTATTTGTGGAATAATATTCCAAGAAGAAAAGAGATTTAATTGTATGCAGAGTTTTGATAGCACACGGATGACGGGTACTATTATCTTGTTTCTTAATATATCTTGAGAACAACCTACACCAACGATCTATTCTGGCATATAGTTTGCCATATATTGTGTAGCCTACATCGACAGGCCTTATTATAGTTGAAATCACACATTTGTGTGAAAAATCGCACATAGGCTGTAATCGGCAATAATAAAGCATCAAAATTAATTGAAATTACATCTCCTACTTTGTACATTACATTTGTACAATTGATTAGGGGCATAGAGCATGCAACAAATTGCCGTTAGCGAGCTAAGAGCCAATATGATGAAGATACTTAAAAAGATAGAGCATGGTGCATCGATAGATATCACATCGAGAGGACATGTTGTTGCTAAACTTGTTCCTCCCGATTTCTCAAAAAGGCTGGCCCGAGAAAAATTAGCTAAAATAGGGAAAAAGGCAAAAATCGGGGATGTAATTTCTCCGATTGATACAGATTGGAAGGCTATAGAGAATGATTACCGCTGACACTCATATCATCATTTGGGATGCCCTAAAGCCAAATCTTGTAAGTAAGTGCGCCAGGTCTGAAATAGAGAAAGCGAATCAAAAGGATGGCATCATCTTTTGTGATATTTCTTTATGGGAAATTGCCATGCTTATCCAAAAGAAGAGAATTGAGATTGATGTAGCCTATCTGGAGTTTATTAATTTAGTAAGTGCGTCAAATAAATATATATTTCAAGCCATTACTCCGGAAATTGCTGAACTATCTGCTCGACTAAAAACGAAAACGATTATAGATCCGGCCGATTGTATCATTGCGGCAACCTCCATTATATTAAATGCCCCCTTAATTACGGCTGATAAGGCAATGCAGAAGTCTAAAGAGATTACCACAATTTTTTAATCAAACCGGGTAATAGAACGCGGATGACACAGATGACGCGAATTTCCGCGGATCAAAATATTATTGTATTCTATTGTTCTAATTCTGTACCGCATACATAGGTGAGTCATCCCGAACTTGTTTCGGGATCTCATTATGTAAAAATTGAGATGCTGAAATGAATTCAGCATGACAAAATTGATTTGTATTTTTCACAAGATAGATTATTTATTGTAAAAAATCCGCGTCATCCGCGTGCTATTCATTTCGCAAGGCAGGTAACAAATCTCCCCGGGTGGCGAGTGCGATAGCCATATAGGTCCAGATCACCCCACTACCGATTATCACCATGAGCATGATAGTAAGAGTTAAATATGGTACTGCCATGCCCGGCGACATTAATGCCGGAAGAACGGCAATAAGTGATGCAATAAAGCCGCAGGCCGTACCAGTTAAAAGAAGGAATATATGCTCTGATAATATCAAATCCCGAATTTTTCTGCGGCTATAACCAACTGCTTTTAGTAAGGCTAACTCACCACGTCTTTCCAGTATATTACGCACAACCACAATTCCAAGGCCAATTGTCCCGAGAATAAGGCCGAATCCGCCGAGGATTAAAAATATTGAGAGATAGGTATTTTCGATCTGATTAAAAGCCTCCAACCTGTCTGCGGTGGATACTACCATGATACCCAGATCCTGCATGGCCCAGGACATCGATTGAGAAACCAGGTCTGCCTGTTCAGGGGGTACATCGATCAGAAACATGCGATGTCCACTTAATGAAGGATATTTCTCCATTAGAATGTTTTCTGCTATGACGATATTTCCCTGAAAAATGGAATTTGCCAGACCTGCTACCAGTTTTATATAAAACAATTTTCCTTTTTCGTCCAAATATGTGAGTGTATCACCTACGGTTTTACCTAATCCCCAAATGATAACCGTCTCGTCTGCAATTCCGGGAATCACATCCTTCCCCAAATCAGTATCAAGTGCCAACCACGGATGTTCTTTATCTACCCCTTCTGTCACGGATGAAAAGGTAAAGGCCTTTCTGAGTTCAAGTTCAGCCGGATCCAGCCCCAGTAATTGCGGGGCAGAGACACGATTCAGATTTAAACAACTGGCGTCGTCCCCCTCCTTTACCCTGATGGGGACAATACCAACCTTTTCTGCCGGCATATCATCCAGCCCATAAAAATCTTGCCCTTTTTCGGAATTTAAGTCATACAATACTGGCATCTGACTTTCCCCAAACAGAGCGAATCCACCCGTACCAGATGACCTCTGGTAAGGATCCCGGATTATTCCATGACGATTGGCACCAACAGTGAATACAATAAATAATCCACTTGCCAATAGACCAACGAGCATCAGGCTTCGAACCTTTTTTCTGGTCATATTTTGCAGGCTAATTTTAAAGAGTGTTATATTCACTGATGATGATTTATTCCTGATCCAATCAAAAAGGTAGTTAGTAAAAGCCATGCCGCTGATCAACAGCAAAAATCCAGATCCAAAAAACGCACCAGCCGCTTCTTTTCCTTTTCCAGGTCCGGTGTAGATGATGAGAATGAGAGCAATAAGAAGAGTGAAGAAACCTGGTATAAGGCTGTACCGGGTGATTCGTCTGGTTTTTTCATTATCAATGTCAGCAAGTCCTGCCTGTAACCGGATCACAGATTTTCCAGCCTGTTTCCTGATCGTCAGCACCATAGTTAATAAAGCCATCACAATTCCGGCAATCGTCCCTGTCAATATCGTGGAATAATCAATATGCATACTCAAGGCTGTAGTACTGACTGCCCCTTTCCAGATAGATCTTAGAGCAAATAAAATGATCTGATTATAAAGGATTCCAAGAAAAGCACCTGCCAGGCCTCCCAGCAAGGCAAGCAGGCCATATTCATATAAAAGTATACGTCCGACAAGATTTTTAGGATACCCTAGTGCAATGTATAAACCGGTTTCCTGAGCCCGCTGCCCGATCGTCAGGACAAAGAGTAGAGAGGTCAGTAACAGCGCAGCTATAATCACAAAAAAACTGAGGCCAAGAAACAATTCTGCAAAATCAACCGATTCTCTACTGGCCCTGATTCCCTCTTCTTTGAGCGGTTGAAAAATAAATCCAAAATCTTTTGGATGGAGGACGTTTTTTATTCTTTGCTCAATCCCTGCGATATTATCCTGAACAAATCTTATCGCTGTCAGATCACCAAAACGGTTCTTCCACATATTCTGTGCCGCATTAAGGGTAATAAAAGCTTTTGGCGTGCCCCCATGAAAGTCCCAATACACCTCATCTTTTCGACGGATGTTATTCAGATCGACAGGGATTCCCGGATCCCAGTCACGGCAATTATCTTCACTAGCTAATCCGGGAAAATCAGGCATCAGACCCTGATCTGCATAGATACCGGCAAGTGGAACGATTGATCTGATTCGGAATGTTGCCTGCTCTTCCGTTAACCGGCGCATTGGACCAATAACATAATATCGAAGTGTTACCCTATCACCTTTATTTACTTCCAGGTCAGCGGCCAGCCATGAATTCACGATTATCTCATCATCCTGCATTTGTTCTGGTACGACAGGTGACCCGGGAGCAGATATAAATGAATAAGGTGTTATTTTATTATCTGCTTTGATCTCATTTACAAAATAAGTAAAGACAGGAATATCAGATTTCCGGATGACCCGGGTAATATTCGGCTCTATAAAGATGTGATCTGATTTCAGTTCAATAAAATCACGATTCCCTGATAATTCCAGACTAAGACCGATATCATCCAGGGTCCATACCTTTTCCAGGGCCGTATCGATTTCCCCCGGCATGAATGAATTCGTGTTTCGCTCTGCTATCAACAGGATATTGGCTTTGCTCTTAAGATCCATAATATCGGCGAGATATGACAATGAAATAAATACGGTATTGGGTACAATCTGATGAGATTTTAAATTGAAATGTCCAAAATCCGAGGTTGAAGCTATCGCCTTTATCTTGACGCGTGTGGCAATTGACAAATCAGAATCACGGGAAAAAGGAGCATCTGTTGACAGATAGTCGATTTTTAAAAGACGCAGTAAGAATTCGTCACCTGTTTTTCGGCCCAGCTTTGCTGCCAGTTGCTGATTTATTATGACCTCATTGTCCTGAATATGATAAAATGCCGGCCGGGTACTCCCAATTTTTTCAAACCGCTCATCCACCCCAACTACCTGAACCGGCCTCGCTTTTTGTAATGTTCCGGGCAGGATGGCTGTACCCCGTGTTCGCAAAATGGGTGCAACGATGGTACCCAGATTTCCCTCCAGTTCATCGGCCAAATGAGTGCGAAAATAACGGTTGCCCATATCCAGAGCATATTCGGTTTTTCCCAGGCGTTCTGAAACCATTTCTCGCAAACTGTAACGGACTGAATCGCCAACGATAAGGGCACCGACCAAAATGGCGGTCGCAAGGGCAGTTCCCAATAAGGTCCCGGTATTAGTACTCCTGTAAAAAACCAGATTTCGGAATATCAATTTGAGTAGAGTCATGACACTGATACATCCAATCTGCCGTCTGTCAGATTATAAATTTTATCCATATGGTCCGCCAATTTTAGCGAATGCGTGACAACGATTAGCGTAACATCCTCTTCCCGGTTTAATGAAACCAATAATTCTCCTAAATTTTCTGCTGCTTCCTGATCTAGTGATCCCGTGGGTTCATCAGCAAGAATAAGCTGCGGCTTGTTGATCATCGCCCGGACCACGGCCACGCGTTGTTGCTCACCACCGGATAGTTGACCGGGCCTGTGGTCTGCATGACCGCTTAAGCCGACTTTATCCAGCAGTTTTTTTGCCCTGTCTTCTAAAACATTGGACGTCTCGATTGATTTAAAAGCCAGGGTCGGTATTAGTACGTTCTCCAGGACCGTACATTGTGGTAAGAGATGATGTAACTGAAACACAAAACCGATTTTTCTATTCCGGAATTCGGCTAAATCGCTCTCATTCAAGTCAGCCAAATTCTGTCCTTCAAAGATCACCTCACCGGCAGATGGCCGGTCCAGGCTGCCAATAATATTCAGAAGTGTGCTTTTCCCGGATCCGGAAGGCCCAACAACGGCAATAGACTCACCCCGGGCTATTTGTAAAGAGATATCTTTAAGCACCGTTCTGGTGCTTGTTCCTGAGGGAGAATCATAGATTTTTTTGATGTTCTTTAGTTCTAATAGCACGTTACAACCTTCCTCTTTGATGGAACGCGGATGACACACCTGCCTGGCGAAGACGGGGAGAACGCTGATCCCCACGGATTTCATTTTAACGCAAAGGCGCAAAGAATACGCAGAGAACGCAGAGTTTAGAAAATTTTATTTAAAAAAAATCTTTGTGATCTTTGTGCCTTCTTGGTGTTCTTTGTGGTTAAATTATCTTTTTAATTCTTTGATACTGCAATCAGATATTTTTGAGTTCTGAAATAGATCGTATTCCCTGAAATAGCCGGTGTAGCCATACAGATATCCTGCAGATCATTGACCACTAATAATTTAAATTCTGGTCCGGCCTGAACAACATGTATTTTTCCTTCCTCGCCGGTGAAGTAGATTTTTCCACATGCCGCTACAGCAGAGGCGCTGAATGCACTCCCACGCAGACGATCTTTGTAGATTTCTTCTCCGGTTTTTGCATTAAAACATTTAAGTGAACCATTCATGTGGCAGTTATAAAGATAATCCCCATAGACAAGCGGTGTTAACATGTATGAGCCGCCTCTATTTATACTCCACGCAATGTATTCATTTGAAGTTTGTTTCTCTTTTAGGGATATATCTCCAATCGCATTGATCTTGATGGCATAAATAGGAGACATTTTTCCATGGGCATTGTTAATAAAGATCAAGTTTTTAGCAGTAATAGGCGTTGGTACAGGAATATCCCCCCCACCTTTCATTCTCCAAATCTCTTTGCCACTTTCAAAATCATATCCACCAATATGTTTAAATCCGTTCACAACAATCTGTGGATTATCCTGATGAACAAGAACTGTCGGAGTGCTCCATGTGGGCACTTCATCTCTGGCAGAACGCCAGATCTCCTTGCCGGATTTCACCTCAAAAGCGGCAATGAATGAATTTTCCTGAACATCACATTGCACAACTACCTGATCCTTAAAAATAACCGGAGAACTGGCAAATCCCCATTGTGCTTCCGGTTCAATAAAAAAGCCGGAGTTCAGTACACCCAGATCTTTTTTCCAGAGAAGTTTTCCATTTATATTATAGCAGTAGAGGCCTTCGGATCCAAAAAATGCAACCACATATATTCCATCGGTCGCTACGGTTGAATTGGCATGGGTAGATTTTGGATGGCGTTTTATTTTGGGAATACCGGTACAGGAAGTTTTTTCCCAGATGACAGGGCTTGAGAAACCAAGACCTGGTACCTTGGTTTTCCAAATGATATTTTCTGAGGTTTCAATATTCCAGGAAATTGGTGGAGAGGCGTTTTCTGCGATGCCGCTAGCAAACTTCCCACGGAAACCAGGCCAGTTTTCGTCGTTGGTGTTTTGGGCGCTTAGATCCAGGAAAATTGTAAAAAAAACTACCGCCACAATAGGTAAAGAATAATTATTCATACAACGCTTCGTCGTTTGGATATGTAAACTCTCTAACCATGAACAGATACTCAATATTGTTGATGACATTTACGTTAAACTGCAAAGCAGTTAAATATGAATAACTTCGGGTACAACCCGAAGACATAAGTAACCCATAGATTCCAAACTGCGAAGCAGTTTAATTATCAACCACTTTTTTATACACATCTAAAATACTATTCGCCATATTATTCATGGAATACTTCTCTAATACCACCTTGCGGCCTTGCCTGCCCATAGACCGAATGCGGTCAGGATCATCTAACAATACTGAGAGAGCTTCCGCCAGATGCTGTGAGTCATTTGGCTCATAAATGATGCCCCCTCCCGTGGCTTCGATAAATTCCGGATAACCACCAACATTGGGTTGTACGATCGGAACTCCAGCTGCCAGGGCTTCAACCTGATAGGCCCCAAAAGCTTCACCTCCCGGAACCGGTACGGAAAGTAGCGAAAGAGCTTTAAGAAATTCGAGGCGGTGGTTTATATCAAAACTGTCAAAAACCGTGACATCCTTAATAATTCCCTGATCAGTAAGTTTTTTAAACATTTTTTTTACGAAGAGTTTGTCATCACCCGTATATCCACCCATCAGATATAGTTTTAAGTCACTGTACTTTAGCTCTTTCTTAAGACGGATAAAAGCATCAACAATAATACCTAATCCAAAATATTCAGACATGCGGCAAAGATAACCAAGCACCGGCGGATCAAAAGTAAGTGGCGCCTGATCATACCGCTCTAAATCTATTCCGCCATAGACAACATGAATTTTGTTTTCCGGAATCTTCATCTGTTCTTCTGATTTTTTGGCATAATAACGACTTGCCGCGATAAAGGCATCAATATCTTTTGCTCGTTCAGCCATTTTATCCCAGACCAGAGAACGATACTTCTCTCTCATGGGATCGATCCATTCATTCTCATCCTGCAGTGAGCAGACGACAGGAATATGGAGGTCATTTTTAAGTCTCCTTGCCAGACCCAGCAAAAGTGCATTGGACAGATGCACCACATCCGGCTTAATTTCTTTCTCCAGAAACCGGATCAGATGCTCTAATTCCGTTGCCTGTCTTCCCTTTTCACCTTCAAGCATAGAAATAGTCATTTCTTCCAGACCGGATGCCCGTGTAGATCCAGCTTTTTTTGCTGCCATTTTTAACATGGACTCTGAATCCAGCAATTTTTCAAGCCACAAAGGGGCATTCCGGTAAAATGGCAGTTTCTCCTTAAGAAAAATATTGATAGCACCATAAAAAACAGGTGTATCTCCCAGGACACCGCTAGCGTCGACGCTCAGGGGTAAATATAGCGGAACCATTATCACATCATTACCCAGTTCTTTAAGGGTTTTAATTAACTCATTATCCCGCATGCAATTCTGGCAATAAAATGTACCACCGGATCCCGGAATAACATGTACAATTCTCATTCGGATTCTCCAAAAGCATACACAGTTCCATCGTCAGCACCAATAATTATTTTCCCGGCACTAACGGCCGGAGAGCCGGTAATGGCTGCCCCGATTTCATAAGACCATTTTTCAGATCCGTCATTTAAATCAAGAATATAAATCCGGCCATCATTGGATCCCACCACGACCCGGTCGCCACAAATAACAGGTGAACTATCCACATCGTCATGTGTTCGAAATTTCCAGATCTTCTCACCATTTTCTCTATTCACACAATGGACAAATCGATCCCTGGAACCTATAATCACAACGCGGTCATTGACTGCCGGTGAAGAGAAAAAAGCAGCCCCTTTCTTTTCATCACCATATTCCCACAGGATCTTTTGGGCCAACAGATCAATACATATCAATTTATCCCCGTAATGGCCTATAAATGCCTTGTTATCGGATAAAGCCGCAGAACCGGCAATATAGGCACCTGCAGCTACCTCCCCCTTTTTTTCTCCACTGGTAACTGAAACAATATGTACGATCTCATCACATCCGCCAAAAATTACATTTTTACCATCTGTAGCCGGTGATCCGTTGATAAAATATTCTGTTTCATAGGTCCACTTTAATTTTCCCGTAACCGCATCAAAACAATACATCAAGTTATCATAACTACCGACCAGAACAAATTTATCCGAACTTCCGGGCGGTTGGACCCAGTTAGCCGAGCCGTGAATCTGGCCATCTGTTTCAAATTTCCACAACAATTTACCATTCAGCGCGTTGAGTGCATAGAAATATCCGCCGATTGAACCGATAAAAATCGTTTCATCAAGGAGTAGCGGCGCAGCCTCCACATCATCTTCCGTATTAAATTGCCACCTCTTAGATCCGGACTCTAAATCAAGAGCATAAACGTGGCCATCATTTGAGCCAATAAAAACCATACTCAACCCGACAACCGCGGAAGATTTAATCCCATATGCCGTTTTAAACGACCATAACAATTTGGGCTGTTCAGGAAGGTTGCCCGCAGCTACGCCGGTGAGATCAGACGTGCCTCTGAAAATCGGCCATGTATCTGCGCTAATATCAGGCCCATTTTTTTTCTGCTTATCGTCCTGGACCTTACATCCCGGCAAACAGATCATGATAACAACAATACTGAAAAAGAGATTAATAGGACTCATTACTTGCTTCCTCAAAATCATCATGCATTGCCAACGCCGCAGTCGGACAGGCTTCAACACATTCCCGGGCCACTTTTTTTAATCCCGCCTGCAGGGATGCATTAAGCGGTACCTCAACACTCACATCAAATCCCCGCCGAATAAAAGTTAAACCAAATTCTTCCTTTGCATTCTCAGTAATCTTTACACATAAACCGCATTTGATACATTTACCCGATTCATATAATACCATATCATGCTGTACATTCAACTGAAAATTTTTCCTGACGCCCGTCTTGAATCTTAACTGACTGGCCTTGTATTCATCTGAGTATAGTCGAAGTTTGCATGAAACCTGTTTACGACAACCGCAGCGAAAACATCTGCCTGACTCGAGAACTGCCTCTTCGGGTAAAAATCCACCCGGCTTGCCATTCTGCGGAACCACTGGTTGCAAATTGCCGGCCTGTTTAGCATACTCTTCACCCTCTCCGGTCATCAATCTGCCCATGACAGAATTGAACCGGCGTTGGTAGCCATTCAATGATTCACCATCAAATAATTGTTTTACAGACTCCGCCATAAATTTTCCGTGGGCAAGTGACCGGATGGCCATCCGTCCTTCAGCAAGAATATTTCCACCGGCAAATACAGCAGGTAGATTGGTTTGAAAGGTTTTTTTATCGACAATAATTCCGCGGGATGTTTTGTTCAGATCATCAAGGACGGGTAAAGCTTTTTCTGAACAGCCTGTGGCCAGGATGACAGCATCAAAATCACGGCGTGCTTCTTCTAACGATATGTCCCGGTCCAGGGTTCTACGCATCTGAAATTTGGCACCCAGACGGTGAATAATATCAATCTCTGCATCGAGTACCGTTTTATCATATTTATCATCCGGAATTCCATACCTTAGCAAACCTCCCGGTTCGGCATGATCATCAAAAATAATACAATCGTGACCTTCGGGGAGCAGGTAATAGGCCGCAGCTAATCCGGCCGGTCCTGCACCGAAAATAGCAACTTTTTTACCCGATTTTTCTTTTTTTTCCGGTATAAAAGGCGAATCACCAGCAAGATCAACATCGGCTACAAACCTCTTGAGCAGGCAGATGGAAAGGGTTCCATCATAGTACTTTCGATTACATCCTTTTTCACAGGGGGCGGGACAAATTCTACCCAATACAGCCGGTAAAGCAATGTTTTGCTTCACTGTTTTCAAGGCTTGAGCATATTTTTCTTCTTTTATCTGTCTTATCATTAAGGGTATGTTCATATAAGCCGGGCAGGATCGCTGACAGGGTCCCTCACAATTACCCACATGTTCGCTAAGCAGCAGATCTAAGGTATCCTTACGTGCCTGAACCACCCTGGCACTACGTGTTTCTATGATCATACTTTCAGTCGCCGGTGCAGAACAGGCTGGAATCAACCTGTCAGATTTTTCATCGTGGACAACGCAAACCATACAGGACGTAATGGGCCCACATTGATCCAGATAGCACATGGTGGGAATTTCGATTCCCAGCTTTTGTGCGGCGTCCAGGATGGTAGAGCCATCCTGAACCAAGATTTTCTGACCGTCAATCGTTATGGTAACCATTTTTCCTTAACGTTTTCACTGGTTATATATGGAAAAGATTTTTTTACGAATTTTCCGTCTGGAGCCGGATCCCGTCATAGCCGGGCAGGCAGGCCGGGAGTGACACGAATTAATTTTAAAATGAATGTGTACGATTGTAATGGCCGTTCGCGAACGGCCACTACTAAATCAATCTCCCATTTTTTAATTCGTGTAATTCGTGGACAAATTTTTACATCAGATGATCTCCACCGCATCATGTGGGCAAACCTGCCTGCAAGTGTCACATTTAGTGCATTTTTCCTGGATGATTTCATGCATCTGATAAGGTATAGCCGGTATGGCATCCGTTGGACATTTTTGAGCACAAATGGTACAACCGATACAATTATCGGTAATGGTGTATGTGATCAGGGCCTGGCAACTCATGGCAGGGCATCTACCCTCCAAATGTGCTTCATATTCCTCACGAAAGTAGGTCAGCGTGGAAAGAACGGGATTTGGTGCGGTTTTACCAAGCCCGCATAAACTCCCCTGCTGAGTTTGTCTGGCTAACTCTTCAAGTTTAACCAGATCATCTTTCTTTCCTTCTCCCCTGCATAATCTTTCCAGGATTTCCAACATTCGATGGGTTCCGATACGGCAGTGGGTACATTTTCCACATGACTGGTTGCAGGTAAAATTCACAAAATATCGGGCGATCTCCACCATACAATCCGAATCATCCATAACCAACAGACCACCAGAGCCCATCATTGCACCCACATTGAGCAGATCTTCATAATCCACTTTTGTATCAGCTAATTCTGCAGGGACACAGCCGCCTGAAGGTCCACCAATCTGTACGGCTTTAAACTTTTTCCCGTTTTCAATACCCCCACCTATCTCCTCAACAATTTCCCGTATCGAGATGCCCATTGGCACCTCAATGAGCCCACCCCGTTTAATTTTTCCTGCCAGGGAAAAGACTTTTGTTCCCTTACTCTTCTCGGTGCCCAGAGCCGCAAACGCCTTTGCGCCGTTTCGAACAATCCAGGGTACGGTGGCGTAAGTTTCACAATTATTCACTAACGTTGAATGTCCCCATAATCCCTTCCGGACAGGATAAGGGGGGCGATAGTGAGGCATCCCTCTTTTTCCTTCAATTGAAGCGATCAGCGCCGTTTCTTCACCACAGACAAAGGCACCGGCCCCCTGCATAATTTTCAGGTGCAGAGAAAATTTACTGTCAAGGATGTTTTCTCCTAACAACCCGGTTTCCTCACATTGTTCGAGGGCATTTTGTATGCGTTGAACAGCCAGAGGATATTCTGCCCGGATATAAAAATAACCCTCCCGGGCACCGACGGCATAGGCAGCCAGAATCATTCCTTCAATCACGCGGAAAGGATAAGATTCAAGTATCATCCGATCCATAAAGGCACCGGGATCACCTTCGTCCCCATTACATATTATATATTTGATGTCATCTTCGCTTTGATGGGCCAGCAACCATTTTTCACCTGTGGGGAATCCGGCCCCTCCCCGCCCACGCAATCCACTGGCTCTGACCTGTTCAATTAATTTCAGCGGAGACGCTTCCGGCAAAACTTTTTTCAGCGCATTAAATCCACCTTTCCGGCGATATTCATCCATGTCCAACGGATCAAGCACACCGGCATACTCGGTGGCAATATGCTGTTGTCGGTCAAGAAAAAGGCTTACATGAGGATCACGAATATCTAATGGATATCGGGTAAAATGGTCCTGATCGTCGTCTGTAAGCATATTTTCAATTAGCTGAAGCGCCGCATTGGAGACACGATCACGCAAACGGTTTGGTTTAAAATGACGGGTAATAATCATTTTTACTTCATCCGCCTTTACATTATCATAAAGAACCGGATCCTTACCCGGCGGGAGTACTTCAAGCAGAGGCACACGATGACACATCCCCACACAACCAACACGTTTAATCTGTGTATGGATACCCGTTTCAATAAGTGTTTTTTCCAGAGCCTGCTGAACTTCTGCACTGCCACTGGCCACACAACAGGAACCCAACCCGACCCGGATTTCCCCGATTTCATCTGAAAATGGTTTATGTAAAACTTGTCCGGCTGGTTTCTTCTTTTCCACCGAGAGGAAATCATGCAAAATATTGGAGACACCATTTGCTGAAGCATGCCCGTACGTTATCCCATCTATCTGAACAACCGGAGCTAATGTGCAACAGCCAAGACAGGCAACACGCTGTATGGTAAACTGCCCGCCCGGGTCGGTATCTTTATCATGAGGGATATCCAACTCGCGGTAGAAAGCATCAGCCACCAGCTCGGCTCCTTTAACGTGACAGGCCGTACCCGTGCATATTTGAATGAGATGGTCACCAACCGGCAGGTGACGGAATTGGGAGTAGAATGTAGAAACACCGCTGATTGCTGCCGGTGTGATTTCTGTTATCTGGCATACCCGCTTCAGAGCAGATTCCGGCAAGTATTTGTATTTATTTTGGATCGCGTGCAGAATTGGAATGACTGATTCAGAACCTTTTCCCGTTTCTGCAACAATCTGATCTACCTCAGCACATTTCACTTTTTCGGCCGAATCCGGTCGCCCCTCATTTTCAGCCATCATTACTTCCTATACAATACAAGTTCTCTTCACCACGTATATATATTCGACCGGGCATAAATGCGGGGATGGTCATGGCATTTTCACCAAGCGCCGCTTCACTGACGAGTTCAAACTGTTTTTCTGCTTTAAAAATATGGGTAACCCCGCTCATATCCATTAGATATATCAATCCGCCCACAACGATTGGGGAGGAATAAAAGCCTTTATCAAACTCCTGGATCCAAAGTCTTTCACCATTCTCAATATTAAAACATAAAACGGATCCAAAGCTGGATGCCATAAATAGTAAACCGGAGACAGCTACGGGGCTGGAAACTTCAGAAAGTTCTTCATCATATTCCCAGACGATGGCTGGTTTCTCCCCCAGTTTGATCGCTGCAAGTATCGCGTATTCATTGACGGCAAATACCATTTGATCCATATAGGCCGGCGAAGGTGCCACTTCTCCGTACATGCAATCTACACGCCATAGCTCCTGTCCGTTTGATGGATTATATGAAATGACATGGGGATTAGAACTCAATATCACCTCCGGGCGCTCTCCCGTATTGATCAATATTGGTGAAGCCCAGGATATCTGGTCATCGCGCACAGTGTCGTAAACCTGATCGCCGCTCGCACTATTCAAGGCGATTAAATGCTTACTTTCATTATGATCATATTGTATGAGCAATATATTTTCATACAGAATCAGAGATGAGGCGTGGCCATAGTGGTTGTCAGGAGGTCCCAGATTTTTCACCCATACCCTATTGCCGGTAAAATCCAGACTGGCAATATCACCGGTGGCAAAAATAACATATACCCTATTTCCATCCGTGGTCATCGTCGGTGCTGCATAACCGGTATCTTTTGTTACCTTGGGTTTCTTTGCCGGGGAGCCCGGTATATCATTTAATTCCTCTGTCCAGATAATTTCACCAGAGTTTGCATCGACACAATAGACTTCCTGACCGTCTTTATCTGCTCCGGATAAAAATAATTTATCATCCCATACTATTGGTGAATTAAAGCCAGGTTTTGGTAAGGCCAGTTTCCAGATGATATTTTTGCCCGAATTTCCGTCCCATTCAAGCGGCACATCTTTTTGATAAACAAATCCAAGTCCCCCCTGCCCTCTGAAACCAGTCCAATTTTGACGAATCTCTTCAAGGGATGGCATTGCCGTTTCCTGGTCTGATCCGGAACCCATCCCGGGAATCTCACTCTCGGTCAGGATGCTTGTAATTAATGCCAGAGCAATAATAGATAATCCGCTAAAAATTATGTACTTCCTGGCCAGGATCTTTTCATCCCAGGACATATCGGGATGAGGCTCGGTTGCCAGGTCGGGGTATTTTGTTTTCCTGGAATTCAGAAATTTCAGTGCAAGTAACAAAATGACCAGAGAGGTAAATAACAAGAAACTACCGGTTCGGATTTGCCATTGATTGGTAAAATAGGCCTTACGGGCCAACAAATCCAGGGCTCTTATCTGCTCTTTTAAAGTTTCATTAGCAGGATCTTTTTGTAATTGCAGCATCATTTTATTGAGTACATCACTCTTAAGAGGCTCAATGGTTTTTGTCTGGATATAGTTGGCAATCATGAGAGCACTCAAAATGAGAGCAAAAATTGCTGTGACAACCACAATTTTCCGGGCCAGATCATAGGTAATTTTCGGTATTTCTGTTTTATTTGACATCAATGGTGTCCAGTTAAAATTAAATAAATTCAGCATGACAAATGTAAATATCACATTCTATATATATCATGTTTCCCGCACACATCACTTAGTGCTCCTACTTGACCATTGGATATTCCTTGTTGGATATTGGTTATTCATTTTACATCGGCGCATTGCAATGCGCCGCTACTTGAAAATTGAATATTCCGTGTTGAATATTGAATATTTATTATTTTTCTCTGCGTCGCTGCGAGAGATTGACTATTCATGCCTAACTATAATAATCATTTTATCAGAATTCATTAAGTATTGACACCCTGTTTAAAGATTCAATACGTTCCTGCTCAAAGGGACAATAATCAAAACATCGGGCACAGCTGTAACAGGTACCTGTATTTGCCGTGTACTCCCGGTGTTTCTTTCGAACAGAGAGATTCACTAATTTAATAGAAAAAATGAGACCCAAAAATCCACCCAGAAACCAACCACCGAATTTGAATTGTTTCTGAATATCCCCGGCTTCTGCTAATAATTCTGCTGTAGGTTTTCCCGAAGCACGAAAAGTTCTTGTTTCTAATGTTGTTTCAGTCCTTTTCCCACTGTCCTCCAGGATAATTTCCTCCGCCAGTGAAACGGTTTTATGTTGACGGGAGAGCGGGAGGTGCATCTCTGAGAGCACCCATCCACTTCCAATCACAATTACCGGAAGCATTACGAACAGGATTACAAGGCGACGAACGCTTATTTTTTTACTCTCAGGCATTTCACCCGGATCCGGTTTATCAATAGCACCGAAGGGACAGGATTCTTCGCACAGGCGGCAGTTGGTACATTCCGTTGGTGTTATGGTTACATGTCGTCGTGATAACCGGGACATCCAATTGAGCAGAACGCCATAGGGGCACACAAAGCGGCAATAAGGACGGGCCACTACTGTTCCTAATAATAATAAAGATACGCCCAGAACTATCATATTAAAGGTCGCGCCAAAACGAAAAAATCCGACAAAAGGATCATACTGACAAATAATGAATCCTGCACCCGTGGAAGCAAATAGAACTGCCAATCCCAAATATATATATGGAAAAAGGCCAAGAACCTCGGACAACCATCGCGGTACATGTGTATGTTTCAGAACAACTACATCTTGAATTGCCCCCAGAGGGCAGACGGCAGCACAAAAAGTTCTCCCGAAAAAAAGCGTAAAAATGAGTGGAAAGACAAAAAAAGCAATCACGATCAATGGAAGTCCATAATCGGTTTGAAATAAAGCATACACAACATTCTGAATCGATCCGATAGAACAGACACATCCCTCACGATAGTATCCAAAGTAAATCAATGAAAATACCATCAATAAAAAGATATGTTTTCTGGAGCGTAGCTTAAGGGCAAAATAGGAGGCTAATGAGAGTGCACCCAGAAGTACAAGAACATCAAGATATTCCAGGGCCATCGACCGGGGTTGTGGTAGGGTGGGTACCGGCCTTACATAACCTGATTTAAAATCCGGTTTCGGGAACCTTTCCACCACGGAGAATACACTGGAAATAACGATCAGTAGTATAATTAATACAACAAATTTTTTATGTATCTCTTTGTTCATATTCACCTGGTTGTCATCCTGAAAGGACCTTCCTACATGTCGATAAAGCTTTTCAAGCAAGGAGGAATATCCATATCCCAACGTGATCCCGTTTCGGGACAGGATGACATTAAATGTTAATTCTTTTTTTCTCGCAGCGACGCAGAACCGCAGAAAAACCATCCACGAATTACACAAATTTCGACAAATTTCACAAATTATTTATAATATTAATCTATCATTAATTACAACTTTTTATTCAATTGCAGTCCTTCTTCGCCTCGCATTAAGTAGGGTGAAGAAGCCGGTACACGTCGAATAGCCCCGGACGGACATGATCGACCGATAGAGCATTCATTACAATTCATACACCGGTCATGGCGTATCTGTAAATGAAGTGATCCGTTGCCAAAGGCACCACAACCCTTTACGCATTTTCCGCATCCTATACATAAATTTTCATCAATGGTATATTCAAAATAGGGATCTTCGATAAAGGTCCGTTTGATTGCCCCGGTTGGACAAAGCTGGCTCTCTGCCCCCGTATCTCTCGATTTTGCACCTGGCTCCAGATACCCGCTGCATAAATCACAATACCCGCACATGGAATAAGCATGCACACATTTTACAGCGGAATGGGCAAGTACACAGTTTATTGAGCATCTTTCGCATTGCACACATACATCGGGATCTATTTGCCATACTGTGTCCCCGGATGTTGATCGGACGATAATCAAACCACCCAGACCGCCCAACGTAATACCTGCAACAGTATTTAATCCTGACTTTAAAAAGTCACGGCGATTAATCTTACTGGCATCATTATCACTTGGCATGGTTAATCTCTCAATGTTATTGATTCTGGATGCTGGATCCTGGATACTCGATTCTCGATCCTCGATCCTGGATACTGGATTCCAGATAGGTAATCCAGTATCTCAATGGTATCCCAACAGAATTATCCGAAACCACCATCATAAGGTGGCAGGTATTTTCGTTTTCTTCACATTTTGGGCGCGGGGGAGATTGCATCCCACATATTTATTACATCCCTGGCAGGGATTTCTCAAGGTGCAATCATCATTATTTTCATCCTTGGAATTATTTCTAAATCCCAGGATAGCGCCAAATAGTATCAAACCACCACCGGCACCAAATCTCAGGCAATCCCTGACAAATTCGCGACGGCTTATCGCTCTGAACCGGAATATATTCATACGTTTTCATCTCCGTTTAAATTGGATTTTTTCTCGAAAATACGAACCATGCCCCGCTTAGGATCAAGGACATATATTCGGTTTCTTGAATCGACTGCCAGATCGAGTCCTACTGTTCCCTCTGTGAACTGATCCGGACCTGCCACGACCGATACCAGCTGGCCAAGGCGGTTATATACCTTCACCCTGGCGATACCTTTTTCAGCAGTTACGAAGGAGCCCTCGTCAAGAATAGCTATATGACCGGGATTACAGCAGCCACAGAATCTCTCCACATCCATTCCGGACGTTCCCCATTTGGTGCGCAGATCACCTTCTCCAGTGTAATTTTCTAAAGAAAGACGCCCGGGATTAACAACCCACAAATATCCATCCGGATCGACAGCAAGGTCAAAGAAGGGACTGGGGATTATAAAACCGGGTATTTCTTTGCTTTTGTCCTTCTCCCCTATGCGCTGCTGGAGTTGTCCATTTTTATCATACTTCAGTACAATTAAATTGCCTGCATCGGCAACATATACATTTTCTGAAGTCACCTTTATTGATGTTATCAGGGATTTATCATTAAAAGACAGCCATTTGTCTTTTTGATTACCAGACTCATCAATAATCTGAACGTGATCGGTCATTGCCAGATAGATGTCATTATTTTGATCAACCGAGAGTGCCCGAGCCTTTTTTGTGAGGCTCAGAGTAGAAACCCTGTCCCAATTCTGGTCATAGACAGTGCAGGTTTTATCCCCGGAAATGAATAAATTATCTCCCGGCCCAATAGCTATCGCATATAATTTTTGCATGTCAGGAGAGATTTGTTTTATTTCGGTATAGTGATTCAGGGCTTCATCACTTTTTTTAAAGTGATCGATATTGTATTCGAAGGGATTGGACTGATCACCGCCTGAACCACCGGAAAAGGCATTATATCCAAAATAGACAATTCCCATTACTGAGATAATGATGATACCAACCGTAAGTAAACGGTCTTTATTTTCTTTTAAAGATTTCATCACGCCTCCGGTGTTAGGAAAGTTAGTGGTAAAAGTTAACAAATATTTTCCATTTAACTTATTATTTTAATTGGCTATACACGAATCCCCCCCTTAAAAGGGGCTGTTGCAGTTTAGCTTGTTTTTGGGCAAAAGTGTATTTTTCTATCGATTAAGCAAAATCTACATTATATGATATTGTAGAGACGTCCCGGCGGGACGTCTCTACAAATAGTCAGGTTAATAAACCCCTATCAATCTGCACGGATATCAATACAGACCATTTGTCGTGAATCCCGCGCAAGCATTTTTCCATCAGCAATGGCCAGAGGACCCCAGGCATCGTGTCCCTGTAAAATTTTCGCCTCGGCGATTTGGGAATATTTCCCTGTACTGGCACTTAAAACCGTTAGCACACCATCATCGCTGAGAATAAAGAATTTATCATCGGCCATTAAAAAGGGTCCTAATCCAAATCTTTTCGTCTTGCCACTTGACCAGATCACCTTGCTGCAATCCTCAGGGTGTACACAAACGAATTGGTTTCTCAAGGCGCCCGCATCTTTCGGCATAATTGAAAACAAGTGATTCTTATAAAATATGGGGGTTTGTTGTTCAGCCGCCAGACCCTCGTCAGGTTTTAGTTTTTGTAAAACTTTCAGATCAAAATCGCCATTTGTCGCTGATACTTTCACAAGCATACTTCCGGCTCCATATCCCGCCGTTACATAAATTTCCCCGTTTCCCAGATAAACTGGTGAGGGTGCAATGACAGACTGACTCCACTCTGTACTCTTAAATAAAATTTCACCGGCATTTTTATCTTCCGCGGAGACGCCGACAATTCCACCAAGGGTACAGTAAACATACATTCTTGTATCGTCAATTATCATCGGCATAATCGATGAGTGGGACATCTGCCAGTTCATGGGGTTGGCTGTTTCCCAGACCACTTCACCGGTCTCGCAATTTACGGCAATCATTAATACACTACCACCAACGGCCAATACAGCGACGGTGTCATCTATGAGCGGGCATTGCCCGGTATACCAGAGTGGCACTTCAACCTGATATTTTTTTTGCAGGTCTAGTCCCCATTTGAATTTCCCTGAATCAGCCGTAACACACATCACCTGACATTTTGACCCCATCGTAACGACGTAGTCTCCGGAAACTGCCGGGACGGTTCTTGACATACCATGATTGCGTTTAATTTCCAGGTCATATCCCCGACGCCAAATCTCTTTGCCATCTTTAAAAGAGAAGCAACGCAAGATTTCCTGTCTCTTAACTTCATCATAATCAAGCAGATAGACGCGCCCATTTGAAATAACCGGGCCAGCATGACCTTCACCTAAATCCACAGCCCATAAGATTTTGGGTCCCTCGGATTTCCAATCAGTTTTTAGTTTAATTTTAGATTGACTGATATTGTCAAAATTTTCACCCCGAAAGCGCGGCCAGTTAGAAGATAACGGGGAAGATACTCCATCGAATGATTCAAATATCTGCCCAATATTGATTGTTGCATTATTACTCAGTATCATTTCTGGTCGATTATCTGCACCAGGAAGATGTACGACGAAATCCTGCACCGGATCATGCAAAATCCACCAGGATAAAAAGATCAACCCAAGCAATGAAATACTTATCAGGGCCGAATTATGGATCATTCTCTCGTTCATATTAATTGTTACTTATCCACCATCGAAGGGATGTCGGCTTTCCACTTGAATAGAACTATTTCCACCGATTTTTATATTTTTCCACGAATTACACGAATTCTTACGAATTTCACAAATTAATTTTTTGGAACTTTTTTTCGAAAATAATTGACAAGCCTACATAAATATATTTTATCATAATGTCATTATCTAGTAGACCTCGAAATAAATTCAGGGTGACGCAATAAAATTAATATTTTAATATAAATTCGTGAAATTCGTGGACAAAACTATTTTTTCGAAATATCATAAACCTGCAAGACTTCGCCATGGCGTATATAGAGCCGTCCGTCTGAGATGACCGGATGCGCCCAGTGAGGCCCTTTCCCAGCTTTAATTTTAAACTTACTGATTATTTCAAATTTCCTGGAATTTGCTTTTACCAGACCTATATAGCCATTCCTACCATAACAGTAAAATAAACCATCTGCATAAATGATAGGACCACCACCTAAATCCTTTGAGATATACTGAATTTTTCCGGTATCCCAATCAAGACAAAACCATTCATCCCGATTATAACGTGAACTATATAGATATCCGTCGTGCAGAATTACCCCGCCTATCAGATTGTCAGCTTTTTTATTCTGCCAGAGCTGCTTTACCTTTTTGCCATCTGTTGATAATTCCAGAAGGACCGCTCCTGAGCTATTTTCTGAACCACTCAGACAGAAAATTTTGCCATCATAATATAATGGTGTGTCAGCGTGGATTTTGTAGTATTGATAATGCGGAACACGCCAGTATACCGAACCATCATTTGCATCCACACCAAGAATCGATTCTGCTGTCATGGTTACAATCAACCGGGTACCATTATGTTCAACAAGCATGGGCGAACAATAGGCGGATGGTTCGCCATTGCCCTGGCTGATCCAAACGGTTTCACCACTAAACCGATTGAGCGCAACAATATTAGCCTCCGGGCCACCCGGTGTGCAAATAATAAGATCACCAACCAGAAGGGGTGATTCAGCCATACCCCATTCAATATTTTGTGCTGAGAATTTTTTAAGTAAATCAACTGCCCAATGCTGTTTGCCCGTTTTGGCATCAAAACATACCAGACGACCCGATCCGCTCATAAGGTAAAGATAATTTTCTAATACAGTGGGTATGGAACGTGTACCCGGATAATTTTTAAACCATTCCGGACCATAGGTAGATTCCCATAATTTGTTCCCTTCCAAATCGAAACAATGGAGGATCCCTTCCTTCTTCTGCATGCCTGTGATATATATGCGGTCTTTTGTCACAGCGGCCGAAGTATGCCCAACACCAATATGATCTGTCTGCCATAATAAATTCGGGCCCTCTTCAGGCCACTTTTTTAGCAGATTTTTATCCGGATATTTGCCATCCCGATTCAGCCCCCGCCATTGGGAGAAGTCAGTCTGCGCAGATGAAGATGAAATTAGGAATGTAGCGAGCATGCTAAAAATGATCGATTTCAATTATTTTACTCCAGTTTTTTTAGCAGATTTACCTCGAGCATGGCCTACCCTTCCTTCGTCAGGACATGCTTTTTGTAAGCCAAAAAGTAGGCAAAAAGCCTGGCGATGCTTCGTCTCCGCTCAGCATGACCGGAATTTGTCACCCTGAGCGGAGACGAAGGGTGCTCGAACATTAAAATTACCGGAAAAATACTTCACATTTTTATTAGATTTTAAAGTATTCATTCACTGCATTCTGCTTTCAGCTTTTCTGCTTTCTTATTACATAATTCGTAAATTTCGTCATAATTTGTGTAATTCGTGTAATTCGTGGATAAAATTATTTCTTTGAAATATCATAAACCTGCAATACCTCACCGTGGCGGATATATAACCGCCCGTCTGAAACGACCGGATGTGCCCAGTGGGGTCCCGATCCTTCCGATATTTCAAAGGAACTAATTACATCAAATTTATCCGGCATTGGTCTGACAAGGCCAACCTTTCCATTTTCTCCATAGCAATAAAATAAACCATCGGCAATAATAATATTACCCTTGTTTCCAAAATTTTTATCAGTAAACATAACCGCACCGGAATTCCAATTGATGCAATGCCAGCCTCTGTTTTTGTGACCAGATCCATAAATATACCCATTTACGATCACTGAAGCACCCATCTGACTATCCAGAGTTTTATCAGACCAGATTTGCTTAACACTTTTTCCATCAGGTGCTAATTTGAGTAATTGTCCACCTGTACCATAACCACTCACAATATAGATAAAACCATCCTGATAAACAGGTGTATTGGGATTAATATCATATCGGGTAATATGTTCATGCCGCCATAGATAATCGCCGGTTTCTGCGTCCAGGCCAATCACCGATTTTCCGCTCATCGTCAGGATATAACGCTTACCGTTATGTACAATCAATGTGGGTGAACAATAAGCTGATTTCTCACCATTACTTTTTATTTTCTTAATTGTCGCTCCCGTATGTCGATCCAGAATAACCATCATCACATCGCTCCCACCAGGCGTGCAAAAAACACGGTCACCATCCACCAGCGGGGACTCCGTCATTCCCCAATGCAGATTTCTTGCGCCAAACGATTTAATCAAATCGACCTTCCAAAGAACCTTTCCGTCAGAAGTGCTAACACAAACGACAGTTCCTTCACAGCTCATTAAATAGATTTTATTTAAAACAACTGTTGGTGTGCTCCTTGCCCCCTCATGTCCACCGTCCCATTCCGGACCATAAGTCATTCGCCATCGCTGCTTTCCAGTAAGATCGAACGACACCAGATAACCCGTACCGTCAATCATGCCGGTCACATAAACACCATTCGATGTAACGGACGGTGAAGAATATCCCTCTCCCAGATTATCTGTCGACCATAGCAATCCGGGTCCGTCCGCAGGCCAGATTGTCAGAAGATTTTTATCCGGATATTTGCCATCCCGATTCAGCCCCCGCCATTGGGAGAAAATGTCTCCACCGTATAATGATCCTAACAATCCAAATATTAATCCAATTTTCAGTAAAATTTTCATTATGATAAATTCCTTTTTATTCTCTCGCGGAGACGCAGAGACGCAGCGTTTTTTTATTGTTTAATAAATACTTTGTGACCTTTTGCTTTTTGTATGTGCAATGTGGTTTATATTTATTTATTTTTTCTCACGCAAAGACGCTAAGCCGCAAAGTTTTCTAATTATTAAAAGACTTTGT
>SDBT01002406.1_pt1 | contig 33097 bp, 39 predicted proteins | sample 2277101 | NCBI WGS metagenome assembly SDBT01 (sample SAMN10404973, study PRJNA504765) | marine sediment metagenome | isolation source: marine sediment core GS10_PC15, 103 cmbsf | place: Arctic Ocean: Southern Knipovich Ridge | collected 2010
TAACCATAATGAGATAAAAAAAGTAATAAGCTCAAGTACATTGAAGTGAAGGTCCACTTCAAATAAAATATAATTGGATAAAAGCAACAACAAATATCCATATTGTATCTTTGAAATCTGTCTATTCGTTGCCCCCTTCCCGTCAGACAGTCTGCTCCAGATATCGGTGAAGATAGTGAGTACAAACCCCGTTCCTATTAACCAGGGTTGATAGCGGAAAAATTGTTCAAGGTCTTCAGCAATGATCAATTTATCCATAGAAGAATAAATGTGGAAAAATACAACAATTTGCCAACCGAACAAGAGTGTGGCATAATAGATAAATAATGTGAGTGTAATCTCACTGATGTTCTTTTTTATCTGCATGGCGAAGAACTAATTATTATCTCACTTAACTTGAATTATTTATAAAAACAGCCACAGCACACAGAGTAATTAATCAGAGTATTTCTCTGAATGCTCCGTGGTTTCATTTTTTAATCCCGTATTATCGGGATAACGCTACCCAGAAATTTGCTTAGTTGCCCGGCTTGCACTTTACGATTAAATTTATCGATTCCTTTCCAGGAAAAAGCTATTTGAGAATTCAATAATTGTTTTAGAGCCTTTACAATCGTGGTTATCTGATTATCAGAAACGACCACTCCGGATACTGTATCCCGTATCGCCATAGCGGCTTCACCTTCAGGTGGAACAATGCCCAGTATTGGCTTTTTCAGTCGTAAATATTCATAAAATTTTCCACCAATTGTATATTGACTGTTAGGCCATTGATTATCCAGAATCAGGCATAAAACATCGGTTAAACTCAAGATCGCCAGGCATTCTTTATGATTTTTATAACCCCAGATTTTAATGTTATCTGAAATATCAAAATTTTTAGCCAGAGTTTTAAGATCTTGTACAGAAGAACCGATGTGATGAAAATAAATATTGATGTTCTCTTTTTTCAGCGCACTAATAGCAGCAAAAAGTCTATGTGGTGTATTCAGATGCGAATACATTGAGCCGGAAAATCCAAGATTTAAATCTCCCTCCATAGGGATATTTATATCTCTGAGATTATAAAAGTCCTCTTCATCATAACCATTGGGTAAGAGGAGTTGTTTTTTCTCTTTGAACCCGGGAATCCTTAAGGCATAATCATCTAATGTACTCTGATAGGCTGATATAATGTAGTCAAGATTATTTAATGCCTCTTTTTCTCGTCTTTGATCCATATAATGGTGAATTCTCGTCGGATGAATTTTATAAGGATTAATCGTCCAGGGGTCCCGAAGATCAAGTATTACAGGGATATCCAGTTCTTTGGTTAAATCAGCAGCCAGAATTGCCAGTGAATAAGGTGGGGATGACAGGATGACTACATCATAGTCGGCTTCATTTAATTCTTTTTTTATATATGATTTGGCTTTTTTATTCCAGGATTCTCTGCTATCCGTCACGTTAAGGAAGGCACTAATCCAGCGTTGCAAATAGCCACTTTTTTTAAAAAATGAGATTTTAGATTTGAGGTTTAATTTTAGACTCGCGCCTGGAACACGAATTATCTTTGTATCGGCAGGAATCTCCTTTAACAACGTCTCGTCTTTGGGATTTTCACCATTATATGTACTGGAAATAACCGTGAAATCCCATCCTAAAGGCTGCAGATATTTAATCAGTTTTACCCAGCGTTGGACACCACCACCACCAGTGGGAGGAAAATAATAAGAAATGATTAATCCACGTTTAACCAAAATTGTTTTTCCAATTCAAGTATATAATCAACAATTATATTGAGATCCTTTTCATTTTCTTCAAAATTTTTATTTTCTGTATCAATACGCAATATTTTAAATCCTTCCTCCTCCGCTTCATCTATCCATCGTTCATAGGCCTGCCCCAGACGATCGAGGTAGTCACGATCGATGGTCTGCTCATAATCCCGGCCACGGCTGAGAATCCGTTCGACGAGACGACCCACAGGAGCTTTTAAATATATGATTAAATTCGGTTTGCGTAAATACTCCACCATTGTCGAAAACAGTATCCTATAGTTATCGTAATCTACCTCGCTCATAAAACCCTGTTCGTGCAGCGTACGTGCAAATATTTCAACATCTTCATAAATTGAGCGATCCTGAATACACGAATCAGGCCATTCACTGATTTCTTTCTGTGATTTGAACCGATGGGAAAGAAAGAATATCTGCAGATGAAAGCTCCAGCGCTCCATATCATCATAAAATGGGGCCAGATATGGATTATCGATCACCTTTTCATAGTAGGCACGCCAGCGGAGTTTCTGAGACAACAATCTTGTAAGCGTGGTTTTCCCAACTCCAATATTCCCGGCAATGGCAACAAAGAGTTTGTTCTTCTCATCAACTGTATTCTTAATCATAGGCCAATACTATTCGACTTTTATTGTATTAGAGTATCTTTATTAAAATGTCACAAGATCTTCATTTCGCTGTAAATTTTTATTTTACTTAGAAGCAAAGATTGTTTCAAGATTTTTTTTACTTATACCTTATACCTTTAATCTTAAGTTTGTTTACCCCAAGTCCCGCAGGTCAGGCAGGATCGTTCTGAAATAAAGCTAATATCAAGGGATAAATATCCATCAGAGAAGTGAGATTTGGTTTTTGTTTGACTGATTTCGCCCACCATACCGCGAAAAAAGCCGGATTAAGCGTGTGGGATTTAGTTCTAAGATCTTCAATATTTCCATGATCACTGGCCACAATGATAGAGGTCTTATTGAAATTTGCCTTTTTTACAGTAGCCTGGATCAGGTCTTCTACTTTGTGGATTTCTTTAATAGCCTGGCTCATATCCCGGGCATGTCCTGCAAAATCCGTCATAAAATATTCATAAAGAATCACATCATAGGATTGGCTCTCACTGGTCAAAATCTCAGCCGCCTGATCTGCAGTATATGCTGGTAAATCAAAGCCTTTTGCTATCAACTCTTCATTGCTATAATCATGATATAGTGCTTTTTTGTTTTTTATCTGGGAAAAATCTGCAAAAGGAAGACCAGCATATATATTCATTTCTGTAGTGGCAGACATATGCTTGTTTTTAAACAGCTCGGGGGTGGTAAAAAATATTGGACGAAAAGCATTCATAAATTTGCACCTGAAACCTTGACGGGTCAGGTTTACAAATAGTGATTTTTCCTGCAGCACAATTCTGAGATCAGCATTTGGAAAACCATAAAGATGCTTGTCAATCAAGGCCGAAACATTTGTGCCTGTATAAATTGTCGTATGCCCCGTGGCGCTTTGAGGATAGCCTGGAATACCCAATTGTGCATCGAGAGGATATTGAATACCGCCATCAGGAAGACCAGATCCACCACTATTAAAAATCCCTGTTTTAGAAAAACAACAGGGATTAAAAGATAGATTCAATTCTCCAACTCCAACACCATCTACAAATATTATTATAAATTTATTCGAAACGAAACACCTCGCTTGTCGTGTATTTTACAGATTGACCATTAACTGTACCACCCTTGTAGCGATACTTTTCAACCGTTTCCAGGACAGCTTGATCGAGGATATCATTGATACCTTTTAATATAAATGCATTATCTACTTTTCCACTACGCGCGACGATGACTCTTATACGGATAACACCGGGTTGTAAAACATTTCTGAGAACATTCGTAACTTTGAATTTTGGTTTAGTTTTATATTCTTTCTTCCCACCATCCAGGAACAGTTCAAGGAATATCTGGTCGTAGTCAATCTGTTGTGCCACGACAGTCCGTGACGTCGGTAATATCTGGCTGGAGGGAGCGTTCGATGCAATTAACGGTTCTGCCTCATCCAGATTTGCGCTGAGACCAAGTTCGTCGCCTCCCAACTCCTCCGTCACCCCACTTTGCGATATGTTTGGGAGAGATGTATCAGCCTTAGTCTGATTTTTTGAAAGGTCCTCCGTGGAAACATTCTTACTATTATTAATAGCAGCCGTATCTATTGGGGTTAAATTCTGTGCAAGCAACCTAAGATTATCCAGACCTGGGCGGCCTGACTTTTTCAGGAACGGTCGGAAATCAACTGGACCAAACTTACTATTGTCCTCTCTGTCATATAAATTCGCAACTATAGATGTGGGATTATCATCACCCCAGGAATTGTTTTCAGCTAATATGGCCTTTGTAGAGTGGTTATAAAAGTTGTACTCTTCATTGTTAAATATAGCATTCTTTCCCGGGTTAAAATTATTATCCTGTGTCAGAGAGCCCAGGTTTGGCTGGGAAAGACTAAAAACAACCACACCGATCCGGTTCAGCGAAATCAGGTTTTCTGTTAATATGGGTTTGGCTCCCAGTTCACATATTATTCCTGCATATCCATTCTCAGAAAGAATATTATTTTTAATCGTCGGCTTAGCTCTTACCTCGGTTTTTATCCCTGTATTATAATTATATCTTATCTCACAATTGCTAACCAGCATCGTACTGTTTTTAATCGAGACTCCATTATATGCATATTCCACAACGCAGTATTCCATTATACTTCCCGTCTTCAGGTGCAGAAATGTCATACCATACCAATCCCCCATTCGCGGTGTGGGTGATTTAGACGAGAATGTAATTCGCTTGCCGGGCAGACCCCGGGCTATTAATGTGCCCCTGATGATTAATTCACATCGTGATTTATCATCTCCACCTTTCTGTAAGTCTTTTCCGGCTTCAAATAATATCTTTGTACCCGGCTCAATCTCCAATCGACTGCCTTTATCAACAATAACATCACCGGCAATAACAATTGTCCCACTCCAACTGGAATTGCCTTTAAGTACTGCACCATTGAATCTTTGGGTTTGCGCAGAAGCAGTCAAACAGATCCACATGACAATCAGAATACTGTGCTGAATCAATTTATTTGTTTGAGGGCCTGAATTTTTCATTATTTATCTTAAAATAGTTATATCATGGAATATGTTCTATCTTGATTATCGACAAATTTCCGGTCAACTTTATAAATATACCCGCTGGATGGTGATGAATCTGTTTTAACTCGCTGATTATTAATGGATTACGCCTAGTTATTAATCCTGGAGTGTTATTTAAATCTCCCCCGTTTTCAAAAAAGAGACGGGTATATAATATATGATGTAAATTGCCAGATGTAAAGTACTTAAATCACAGTTCAATAATAAAAAATACGATGTATTATAGAGAAATTCAGCGGGAGATGAATAATCCAGGCTAATTATATTTAAGTTATAGGCGTATCAGATCTCAAATTCAGCTAATCTTTATAAAAGTCTCCAGAGTGTTTAACAAATCACTTTCTTTAAAGGGCTTGGTTATATACGCATTGGCTCCCAATTCCACACCACGATCTTTATGCTTTTTACCTGCCCTTCCGGTTAAGATCACGATTGGAATACTCTGGAATGACCGTTGTTTTCTGATTTCCTCAATAAGATCGAAGCCTTGCATCTTAGGCATTTCAAGGTCCGTAATGATAATATCAAATTTCACTTTTTTAAGTTCCTCTAATGCCTCAGGTCCGTCTTCGGCTAAAACAGTGGCATATTTATTTTTTTCGAGGACAGATGAAACGAATTTTCTTACACTTATAGAGTCGTCAACGATTAAGGCAATCGGGGCTCTTCCGGAGACTGTTTTTTTCTTAATGCTTACTTTGGCAGGTTTGATTGGACTCTTTTTCTTTGCAGCCATTTTCGGTGTGCTGCTTTTTGATCCCTCTGCAATGATCTTTCGGGCTCGTTCGATGGCGGAAAAGTCCTCTTCCGGTTCATCCACATCTGCCCTTATTTTTTGTGTGATTGAGGGTATATCCAGTATAAGTATGACAGATCCGTCGCCAGATACGGTACCACCGGAGATATAGGGAATCTTTGAGAGTTCTTCTCCAAGAGATTTAATCACAATTTCTTCCCTGCCCAACACACCATCCACAATCAACGCATACATTGCACCAGCCTCGCGGACGATGATGGCTGTTTTAGTTGTCTCTTCTTTTACCTTGTCAGAAATCCCAAAATTAAGCAACGAAGATAGATAGGCTACGGGAATAAGTTTATCACGGACTGTGATAAAGGCTCGTTCATCTTTTTCTACCAATTCGGGATCCTGAAACTGCACAGTTTCTTCAACAGTAGAAAGTGGAACAGCAAGGATTTCCTCTCCGGCTTTTACCATAATTGCCTGGGCAATAGCTAATGTCAATGGGACCCGAATGATAAAAATACTACCCTTTCCCAGGGTAGAGTTTATACGGATATCACCTTTAAGTTTTTTTATTTGATTTGCCACCACATCCAGACCCACACCTCTTCCCGATACATCCGATGCTTCATCCCGTGTTGAAAATCCGGGTTGGAAAACATATTCCATAATCTCAGACGTATTCATTTTCTCCAAGTCATCAGCCCCTGCCAGTCCTTTATTAAGGACCTCCTTCTTTACAACGGCAGGATCAATACCATGACCATCATCCTGTACTTCGATGATGATCTGGTTTTTACTCCTTTTGGCTTTAAGTAAAATGATACCATCCTCACTCTTTCCCTGTTCTTTTCTTTCCTTAGGTAATTCAATTCCATGATCAATGGCATTCCGGACAAGATGCATTACAGGGTCGGTCAACGATTCGATAAGGGCCCGGTCCATCTCCGTTTGTTCACCCTCGACAACCAGGTTCACTTTCTTCTTTAATTTTTTTGCCATATCGCGAACGGCACGTGGGAAACGGTTAAAAAGCATTTCTGTCGGCACAAGACGGATTTGCAGGATATTGTCATGTAATGATTTTGAAAGACTGGAAATCTGGCCAATATTTTGCTCAAAATCGCGTGTTATTGAGCGAAAACTACTGGAAACCGTATCAAAAGTTGATATGACATCTTTAAAGTCATTTGTGACGGATAAGAGATCATTCAGTACATTATCATCTATTTTAATTGACTCGGGTGATTGATTTTCCCCATCTTTGTTTTTCTCCATGAAGGCTGTGATAGTACGATCTGTCCTGCTAAGTCTTTTTTTATCATCTTCAATAGTCTCACCGATTCGTCTTAATTTATCCAGATACGAGTTTAATTGCGTTTTGTTTATAACCAGTTCGGCAGCCATATTTACGAGATTATCAAGATTATCTGTGGTTATCTTAATGAATTGCTCACTTTTATCCATCTCATCTTCGGCATTTTCAATTCCTACCAGTTTCGGTCTTGTCATCGGCGGTATTACCGATCCGCCTGTCTCATTTTCTGTTTTCTCTGAAACAGTGCCATTTAAGATTGCTTCAACCTGCTCAATAACTGCGCTTATATCTTTACTTTTCTCACCCTTTCCACTCTTGATTGATTTTATCAAATCCTGCATTACGTCTACAGACTTAAAAACGATATCTAATTCATTTTCATTCAATCCACCCTTTGATTTGGCGAAAAGATCTTCTATTTTATGAGTAAGAGTACCAATCTGCTTAAAATCAAGAATTTGTGCGCTACCCTTCAGGGTATGAATTGTCCGGTTCAGATCTGCAAATATTGCGGTGTCTCCGGGATTTTTCTCCATCCTGAGCAAATCACGATTTAATTTTTCGAGTAATTCCCACCCTTCCTTCACAAACATTTGTGTTTGCTCATCCAACTCAGGAGATCTGACTTCAATTTTTCCCGAGTCAGCAGAGGACGGCTGTGACGATTCGATCTCCTTCAGACGATACAGACTTAATTCTGATGAAATCTTATCTATATTCTCACTTTTTTGTTTCAGGCCTTTTGTCAGTTCTTTGATCAGATCAATAGCTTTTGAAAATCCTCCGATAATATTTGAATTATTTTTTATCTCACCTCTCAGGATCGCTACAGCAACTATTTCAACTGAGTCTGCAATCTGACCGATCTCACTAAACCCAAGCATCTTTGCTGCCGTTTTCATTGAATGCATCGCATGTTCAAGTTGGCTTAATGCATCTGAGTCGCTAAGATTATTACGCAATGATTGATTTGCTTTTTCTACAATGGCAATATATTCACGTGATTCATCTTTAAATATTTCAAGTAAATCCTCATCTTCCTCATTAGAATCAGCAAATAGTTGTTCTTCGGTTACCTCTTCATCTACGCTGGCTGAACTAAAGGCTGAATCAGTTTTTGTAATTATATCCACTGTTTTAATATGTTTCAATTCTTCAATTAAACCTTCGATATCAATTTCTTCTTTGCGCATGCCCGATTCTAATCCACGCACGGCCTTGTCAGTAATAAATAAATTATCACTGCTTAAGGATTGCTCCGCGGCATGTAGTTTTTCAATCATTTTTTCTAGCGGAGCTGAGAGATCTGCGACATCATTGTAACCCATTAGTCGAGCCGATGATTTTAGGGAATGAAGGCTTTTTTCGATTGGTTCATAGGGTGTAAGGTCTTGTGGATTATTCTTTAACTCTTGCATTGCTGAATTTATTATCCCAATATATTTTCCGGATTCCTGTTTAAATATCTCATCAAGATCTTCTTCACCTGAATCACCGATTTCAACTTCCTCATCTGTCGTCTGCGGCTCGTCAATCTCTGTTATCTCCCCTGAAATGTTATCCCTATCATCTTTAGAGGTCCTTTCTTCAGAATCATCTATCGATTCTTCATCCTGAAAGAGAGCAGATTTTAAGCCGGAGAGTTTCTCCTCGACATTTGCTCCAGGGCCCTCTTCTGATATCATTTTCACGACATCACCATAGCAATTTTTAATCGACTTCAGGACTTTTTTATCGGCTTTAGTCAAATCCTTCGAGCGAAAGATCGTTAAAAACATTTCAGGGAACTTTCCCAGTTCCTCACATTTTATAAGGTTAAAATTACACAACAAACCTTGAAAATGATTTGTCTGTATCTCTCCAATGCTTTTATCTTTTGAAATAAAGAATTTCTCAAGATCGGAATAAAAATTCTGAAGGTTTAATCCTTCGTTCTCCATAATAATTTTAAGTAGTGTCTCTTTGTCATCTATGGATACTTCATTAGATGAGGATGAAGACGACATCAGTTTGTCAATACGATCTTTATAAATTTCGTATTTAAAGTCAGGCTTAGCTTTCCTTGTAAAAGAATTATAAAGTGTTAATAATTTTGATGTTATCGCCCCATTCTCATCCACTGGTATTGTTTGGCAGTATTTTACACATTTGATATAATTGTCAAAAAATTGAATTAGTTCCTGATTACCGATGATATCAACTGCATTATGTAATCTATTGAGTAAAGACAGTATTTCATTGAGATCTGATGAACTTTCTGTGAGGACCTTTTTAAATTGTGGTTTCAAATCCCTCAATAAGCTCCTCAAAATCTTTGTGAGTTCCTCCTGATTACCGGCGTCAATTGTTTTTTCGTTCTTTTTTGATTCTCTTGCCGGCTCCTCAAGAACGCTTTCCACCTTTACTGATTCTGAAGGGACAAATAGGTTATTTCGAAAATACTCTAATAACATGTTGAGTTCTTTTGATTCAGGGGTTTTCTCTCTGGCATCTTTTAATCTGTCCGTATTCTTAAGGATTGACAGAAATGAATCTAATTGAGATTTTGTATTAATATTGAATTCTTTTTTTTCTTTTTTTGATTGGTTTATAAGGGCAATGATTTCAGAACAGAAGTCCTCCAGGATGACGTATCCATGGATCATACTGATCTCTTTAAATGATTGAAAACTCTCAAGTAGTTCTTTGAGACTTTTTTCATCGTCCGGGCTTTTTTGAAGTTTTTTTAGTGTTTTTTTCAATTTTTGGATATGTTCATCTGCTTCAATCTGAAAGTACTCGGATAGGAGACTATCAATTGTGGTGGGCTCAGAAGGAATTTCCTCTTGCTTAAACTTTTTCTCCTCTACATCGACCCCCTCTATTTCCTTAATCGTAATACTTCCCTCTTTCACTGAATCATTAATAACAGTGTCATCGATATCGTAAAGGGCTGTGACAATGGCATCAATCATTGGGGACAGGTTACTTATAATATCTGAAGGTTTATAAGTATCTCCCGTATACCAGGGCAAAATTTTAGAAAGATGACTGGTCAGCGAACCCAATGATTTATGACTTCTGGATTTAGCTGACTTATTCATTGTTTTTAACAGAATCCGGATGAATTCTATTTTTGTATTTGTATCTTCTTCATTTTGTTGAATTTGAAGTACTGTATGTAATTGTTCAAAAAAACTTAATTCTACATATTCCTGAAAAGTATGGGTTTCTTCGGGTATCTCCTTTTCGATTGATTCATCTTCTTTAGAAAATTCTTGCTCTGATTCCTTTTCCCCGGGTTTTGTTTCTGGAATGCCTTCGCCGCGAAGATCTTTTATTACTTTATCTATTGAAGTCATAATTTCCATTTCTTCTTCAAGCATGATCGTTAATCCACTGACAAAATCTTCCGCAATTTCAGGGAGTGCATCCACTAATTCACTAGGTGGATAATCCTGTGCACGATCGAATATATCAAAGAGAAAGATAGATAATTCACTTGACGCATGTTCTTCTGCCAGTTTACTGATACCATCCGTAATCTCATCCTGTGAACTGAGCAGGGTGAATAATTCATCAATCAATTTATAATTTTCTTCTTTGTAGTCCGGACGCGTTTTTTCCCGGACCTGATCGAAAAATTCATTTATATAAAACTCGCGAAAACTAATAGAATCGATTTTTAACATTATTTCCTTCTATTTCTAATGGGATAATTTAAACTTTAATACGGCATTGTTCAGAGATTTGGATAGCGATTCGAGACGAGTGATTTCATTCTCTGTTTGCTTAGCCCCAATGGCTGTTCTCTTTGCTATACTGGCAATGCCTTCCATCACCTTCACAATATCTTCACTTGCTTTGAGTTGTTTTTCAGTCGCTTTTGTAATTTCGGCAACTGCTGAAGTCGAGATTTCAACTGCTCCCTGTATCTCACGCAGGGCTGATCCAGCCGCATCTACTTTTTTCGTACCCTCTGCCACCTCATTGTTTCCCAGAGTCATCGCCATTACGGTTTCAGACATGCCATTCTGAATATCCTCATTCAGTTTTGTAATTTCACCAGCCGATCGACTCGCCCGCCCAGCCAGATTGCGGATTTCATCAGCAATAATTGTAAATCCCCGTCCACTATTACCAGCCCTGGCTGCCTCGATTGTTGCATTAAGAGCAAGGATATTTGTGCGGTTGGCTATATCGCTGATAAATTCAGTTATTTCACTTATCCGTATTGAACTATCCCCAAGAATTTTTACCCTATCGGATGTATCCGTCACGGTCTCGCGAATCCTTTGCATCCCCTCAATTGATTGCTCAACAATAGCCCCGCCTCGTTCAGCAACATCCTTTGCGTGTATAGCAGCTTCAGAGGCCCTTTGGGAACTTTTATTGGTATTTCTTGCTACCTCTGTCATACCTCTGGCGAGATCACCGATATTTTCAATCTCTTTTGCTTGATTTTCTGCACCCATAGCCATTTCTGTTGTTTTTTCCAGCATTTCCCGGGTCGATAAGGCTACATGCTCAGCTCCCTTCTTAACATCACGCACCAATTCACTCAAATCTGCCACCATTAGATTAAATGAATCTGCCAGAGCTCCAAGCGTATCGGCTGTCACTTTAGCATTTACCGTAAAATCGCCATCCGCAGCCGCACTAACGATCCGCAAAAGTTCTTTAATCTGGCGCTGTAGTTTTTCCTTATCCTCATCACTCATTAATTTTTTATTAAAACTCGCCTGTAGCCTGTCCAGCAGAGTTGATATTTCATGCAAATAGCCATTTTCCGGTTCAACATATTTAATTGAAAATTCCCCCTCTGCCAGAGTAGAAAAATGTACAGCAAGGGAATCAATACTCTCCTGTAATGGATCAAACACTATTCTATATAAAACAAATCCCATAATTATACTCAGGGCGCATACAATTAATGGTATAATAAGGTAATCAGCTATTGGAGGAAATAAATCATCAATCAGAAGATCAATTTGAAGTAATCCCACCACTTTAGCTGCATTATTTTTTATCGGCGCAAATCCACTTAAAAAGTAATGGTCCTCGCGGCGATAGCGCGATTTAACAGCTATACTACCAGAATTAAAAGTGGCATTCATTTCAGCCCATAAATTAAACTCCTGATTTATTAAATTTCGATTCGCAGACGTAACCACAAAATTTGTAATATTTCCTTTTCTCCTGAGCGTCTTGGCTGCGTCATTTCTCAACCGATTGTTGGTGCATACTGATTGAAGTAAATGTGATATTTTTTTATATGTCTCAGATTTAAAATCGAGAGTCTGTCGTATCTCATCAAAACTATCTCCATTTAATAAAGCCGCTCCCGTTGCTGCAATCGCCATGGCTCTCTCACCAGCAGAGATTTCTGCCATATCGCAGGCATGTAAATAATCCCGGAGCGCAACTGCAAGAATACCTAATATCAGGAAAGGTAAAAGCAATATTGCCATTTTCTTTAATATCCTTGAACTCGTCGCCTGCATTCTCTGAATTTCCTCTTACGCACTCATTTCAATAAGACTGTCAGTCTCTAAAATAATTTTGTGATCTAGCAGAAAAATTTGGCCGAAGGATTCATGTGGATAGATACCATTCACAAATTTTCCTTCTTCGAAGTTACCTTCATCTTTGGGTGCCTGAATCTTAGATTGGTCGATCTCGATAAAAGCCGTCACTTTATCGACTATAAAACTTAATCTCAGGTTTTTTTCTCCGATAACCAAGACCATATCCCCATTGTCGGACTGCCGGGCGTCTAAACCAAGAACTTGTTGAATATCAAAGAGCGAGATAATATTTCCTCTTAAATTATAAACACCCAGAACATGTTTTCCGGCATTTGGTAACCTGGTAACCCTGGGAAGTTTTAGTACTTCTTTTACAGAGGATATTTCCAGGCCAAACAATTTTCCCGATATGCTGAAGACAGAATATTTAGTTTTTTTATCCTGAGTGTCTGACATCTAAAACCTTATGCTCCGACAAGTGTTCGCACTTTTTCAACCAGTTCTTCATCACGGAATGGTTTTGGTAAGAAATCATCTACCCCAATTTCTTTCGCACTCTCAATCAACTGAGGTGAGTCTTTACCTGAAAGCATGATAACAGGCAGGTTTTTATTACTTTTTATGGTCTTTAAAACATCAATTCCGTTCATATCCGGTAACATCATATCCAAAATAACCAGGTTTGGCTGTTGACTCTCTATATTCTCAAGCCCCTCCTTTCCACTGATGGCGGTAACAATATTAAAGTCCTCATCCTCCAGGGCAATTTCGATCATTTTATGGATAACGATGCTATCATCAATAACCATAATCGTTTTTCTGCTCACATCAGAAATGATTTCTTCCTCAGGGGTCTGCTCTGCCCCAACGGTAGCCTCAGATTCTGGCTGCTGTTCTTCGCTACTCACCTTTGTTACAGATTCTTCAGCAACACCAACAACTTCGTCTTCAAGACTTAAATCAAATTCGGTCTCCGGTGCCTCCATTTCTACAGAAGCAGGGGTTTCTTGCAGTTTGTCCTTTTCGCTGCTTTCAGCTACTGGTATTTCATCCTTGGGAAGTAAATCTTCATTGAAGAAATCTGTATTTACTTCAATCTTCCCTTCATCAACAGTATCTGCTGCCTTTTCTACAGGCTCTGCTTCTTCTTTCTGTTGTACAGCAGTGTCAGGCCGGTCTTTAGTCTCCTCAACTATTTCATCTTCCGCCATGAGCAACTCATCTCCAATGGAAGGGACGGGAGATTCATCGGAAGCAGCCCCTGTTTCTGCCAGTTCCTCGTCAACAGCAACTTTTTCAATCAGCCCCTTTGACTCAAGAGATTCAAAAATATCACTCACGGAAGAAGAGTCTTCGCTAAGCAGTGAAGAAATCTCTGCTGCGTCAGATTTATCACCGATAAGGAATAATACCTTCCATTCCTGATAGGGTAACTTGGCATTCTTCACTTTATCGTCAATATCCTCAACTCTCTTATAAATTTGTTCCACGATTTATCCTTTCAGTTTATCGATTATTTGTATTTGATATTAATATCTCTTCTGCCAGACGTAAATAACCAATCGCCCCGGAGGAGGTAATATCCATGAGGGCTATCGGTTTCCCCTCACTCGGGGCATCCGAAATCTTTGAATTTCTTGGAATTACGGTATCAAAAACCATGTCTTTAAAGCTATATCGGAGATCTTCCAAGATTTCTTGACTTTTTTTTATTCTTTTATCAAACATCGTAATTAAAAATCCCTGAAATCCAAGTGTCGGATTATGTTCCCGACTTAATTTTTTTACAGTCCGCACAAATTTACCTATTGCCTTTAAAGAATAATATTCGCATTGCACCGGAACAAGTAATGAATCGGCCGCAGTAATTGCATTGATGGTCAAACTTCCCAAACTAGGCGGACAGTCAATCAGTATATAATCATAGACATTTTTATAAGGTTTTAACACATTTTTTAATAATGTATAATCCATGCCATGCCGAAAAAATTCAACTTCTTCCTCTTCTCCATACACATTGGAAGGAACAATATGAAAATCTTCCAGACCAATATCAATCACAGCATCAGAAAGTGGAATATTTTCAGTAAAAACCTGATACATACCTCTTTCAATTTGTGTTTCGTAAAGATGAAAACTGGCAGCTATACTACCTTGTGGATCCATATCAATTAAAAGAATTTTCTGATCAAGAATCGCTAAGCTTGCGCCTAAATTTACTGACGTAGTCGTTTTACCGACACCACCCTTTTGACTTACAATTGCAACTATTTCACCCATTTGGATCTAATATCACTCCTGCATCATCGGAATTTTGACTCCATTACTATTTGCACATGCTACTGCCGCTTCATACCCGGCATCAACATGCCTGAATATCCCCATAAGCGGATCATTCGTCAGAACCCGGTCAAGTCTCTTATATCCATCTCTTCAGTTCCATCAGCAACTACAACCTGACCGGCATGTTGTGAATATCCAATCCCCACACCACCACCATGATGGAACGAAACCCAGGATGCCCCGGAGGCTACATTGATAAAACCATTCAAAATGGGCCAATCGCTAATAGCATCACTACCATCTTTCATTCCTTCTGTTTCTCTGTTCGGAGAGGCCACGCTTCCCGTATCCAGGTGATCCCTTCCGATAACGATGGGGGCCTTAACAGATTTATTCTTCACAAGCTGATTTAATGCGTTCCCAAATATAGCCCTCTCTCTCAGGCCCAGCCAACAGATACGTGATGGTAAACCCTGGAAAGAAACTTTTTTCCGTGCAAGTCTGATCCATCTTGTTAGCGCTTTGTTTTCTTTAAACAATTCAAGAATAAGTTCATCCGTTTTATAAATATCTTCCGGATCTCCTGAGAGTGCCACCCAACGGAATGGGCCTTTTCCCTCACAAAAGAGAGGTCGGATATAAGCTAGTACAAATCCCGGGTAATCGAATGCATTTTTTACACCAGCTTTTTGGGCCTGTGCCCTGAGATTATTGCCATAGTCAAAGGCAATAGCACCTCTTTTTTTCATTTCTAAAATAGCCTTACAATGTCTGGCCATGGACTCATATGACAATTTTATATATTCGTCAGGTTTTTTTTTACGCATATCCAGGGCTTCCTGATATCCCACCTGATGAGGCAAATAGCCATTTAATTCATCATGTGCTGATGTTTGGTCTGTAACGATATCGGGTATACAATTACGTCTGACCAATTCCGGGAGAACATCAGCCGCATTTCCCAAGAGTCCAATGGAAATTGGTTGTTTCTTCCCGATCGCTTTCCGACACAACTTTATTGCGTCGTCTATATTATCGACATATTTATCCAAATATTTTGTTTCTAATCTTTTTTCTATTCTTTTTTTATCAACTTCAATGATGAGAGCAACTCCGCCATTCATGGTAACGGAAAGCGGCTGGGCTCCGCCCATTCCACCCAATCCTGCTGTTAATACAAATTTTCCGGATAAATCATGAGATTTGTACTCTTGTGCGATAGCCGCAAATGTTTCATACGTTCCCTGCAGAATTCCCTGTGTTCCGATATAAATCCAACTGCCTGCCGTCATTTGGCCGTACATCATCAAACCTAGCTTTTCCAATTCCCGGAACTTTTCCCAGGTAGCCCAGGCAGGAACCAGGTTAGAGTTAGCGATAAGTACACGTGGTGCATAGGTATGTGTGCGTGCAATGCCTACCGGTTTTCCGGATTGTACCAACAAAGTCTCATCATTTTCCAATTCTTTCAGAGCCTTCGTAATGGCATAAAAAGATTCCCAATTTCTTGCTGCTTTTCCCGACCCACCGTAAACGATCAGTTCCTGAGGTTTTTCAGCAACCTCCGGATCAAGATTATTCATGAGCATTCGCATAGCAGCTTCCTGATGCCATCCCTTGCAACTCAATGATGGTCCCCGGGGAGATCTGATTTCACGATCCATTTGTTCCTCCGGCAGATAATTTTACCTGTAGTTCCCTCATATAACTCTTATTTTCGTTCAGATAGTTATACGAAAAAAGTGAAAATCCGGCAAAACCACGCAATCGGGTTGTATTCAGCCTGCGGAGTACTGCCCTCGCGTTCTGATTATAAGTTGAGATACCAACCATCACCTGCTTCTCGACTTTTTTATTTTGCACCTGTTTGAGAATCTGATCAAATTCGGTCCAATCGGTCCGGTAATTCATGATGACGACAAAGTCACACCATTTTTTTTGTACCCAGCTGACCCAATCCTGAAAAAACCTGTGTTTTGCTTGTACAGGATCCGGTTTTACGGCTACAGAAATTTCAATACTTTGATTTATTTTTTTTATTGTTTTAGAAATATTTTTCAGATATTCACTAAGTGTCTTTACCAATGACTCCCGGTATTTTTTATCTGCATAAAGAAAAACCTGAAATCCTCTTTCATTTGAATATTTATTTGCAGACCTGTAAATCGACCATGGATCATAGATCTCGTCTAACATATATATAGTTCTACTGGCAGGTGTAAAAGAATATGCCAATCCTGGATACCGATAATAATCAAGATGAATACCCGATATATCATATCTTATAGATAGCTCCTTTAATATATTTAGCAAATCTTTTTGAATCACTGATACCTTTGGGTCAAGAAAATATCCTTCATAACCCATTGAACGAAGGCTTTTATAGTCTGGAAATCTGTCATTCCTGAGAATATAATTCGAACGCCTGTTAATGATATGGCTGGCATTTTCAGGAAATTGAACACCTGACCAGGAATAGAACATATTTACCCAGGCATGAATCCGAATACCCGTAGTACGTGACCGATCAATAAAATATTGTAAAGGATCGAAGTCCTTTGCTATCTGCGATGATTGCGACTCCAGATCACTGGAATAATAGGTTTCACCGAGGGCTCTTACCTGGACAAAAATATCGCTGATATGAAGTTCGATCGCAGTAGCGATAACTTTATCAATGTCAGATTTAGTGGTAAGAGCATATCTTACCACCCATAATGCACTGCGTTCCTGATGAATAGAATTTCCGGATGAAAAATGAGGAATCAGGTATAACAGGATAAGAATAAAAAGACGCATAGCATCCTGTTTTTGGTTTGTTTTATTCTAATGAATTTATAAAACCGTTCCTTATTTTGCAAGATTAGTATTTGTGCCAAGCTTTTGTTATTAATTTTGTAAGAAGAAGCGCTACCAATGAATATAAATTAATAAGGGTATTGTAAATCAATTAAAAGATCGACAAAAATGAGGAATTAAATGTTAATATTTTGAGATTCTACCAGTAAAATATTTGCAGGATTATCTTGAGTATTTTAGAATTATTTAAATTATAAAATAAAAAAGGCGGTTATAAACCGCCTTAAAATTATTTTTCTTTTTCTGATTTTGATTCTTCGGGCTCATCTACTTTTGCTTCTTTCCCCGGTACTTTCTCTATAGCCTCCGGTTTGTCACTTTCATCAGGCTTTCCGGCTTCCTCGGCCTCTATTTTTTGTGAAGATTCTTCTTTTGTTACTTCCGAATCCTGAACTTCTGAATCAACTTCTTCGACATTTTTATCAGTGGACTCTGCAATCTCGGATTTCACCTCATCGTCTTTGCCGCTATCAACCACTGATTTTTCTTCAACAGTGACCGGAGTTGCTTTTACAGTTTCCTCCACAGCCGTTTTACTTTCATCTGATTTAACTTCTTTTTCCTTTGCTTTTTTCTTCGTCTCTTTCTTAACCGTATCACCGAGGGTCTCAAATCCAACCAGTTGAAGGATTGACATAGGTGCCCCATCTCCCAGTCTTCGTCCAAGTTTCACCACACGGGTATAGCCCCCCAGCCGATCTGAAAAGGTCGGAGCAATTTCATCAAACAAAGTTTTTATTGAAGACTTTTGTCTTAAGAAGCTAAATGCCAATCTCCTATGATGTAAATTACCTTTTTTAGCATAGGTAATCAATCGTTCGACTGTCGGTCTGGCTTCTTTTGCTTTGGCGGTTGTGGTTTTTATTTCTTTGTGTTCAAACAGTTGATTTGCCAGATTTCTCAACATTGCTTTCTTGTGACTGGCGGTTCTATTTAATTTTCGCCCTTTTTTTCTATGTCGCATTTTTTCCTCTTCTCAAGAATCAGTATTACTTCTCATCACTCTTTAAATATTTTTCAATATTCATCCCGAAATGAAGACCTCTTTCTTCGAGTATTTTATTTAACTCAGTTAAAGATTTGCGGCCAAAATTTCTAAAACGAAGCATTTCTTGTTCATCGCGATGGACCAGATCTCCAATTGTTTTAATGCTGGCGGCTTTTAGACAGTTGTGTGAACGCACGGAAAGTTCTAATTCGTCGACGCTCATTTTAAGCAGCTTTTTTACGCGAAGCATCTCTTCATCGATTTCACTGGTTTCTTCTTCTTCCGGTTCTATATCAAAATTTATGAACAATTGAATATGATCTTTTAAGATCTTCCCACTGTATGTTAGAGCGTCATCAGGCGTGATACTTCCATCTGTTTCGATTTCGAGAATCAATTTCTCAAAATCTGTGCGTTGTCCAACACGCGTATTTTCAACCAGGTATTTTACATTAAGAACTGGTGAATATATCGCATCGATTGGAACCAGTCCGATTGGCTGATCAGGTATTTTATTTTCTTCTGCAGGAACATACCCTCTTCCTTTACCGATTCTTAATTCCATCTCAAAATTTGCACCCTTTTCAAGGGTGATTAATTTGAGATCCGGATTCAGCACCTCGAAATCAGCCGAATATTTTTGAATCGCCCCTGCCGTCAGGTCACCTGGACCTTCAACCGGGATAGTTACTTTTTCTGCTTTTTTATTAAGCAGCTTCAGTCGAACCTGTTTCAGGTTCAATATCAATTCAGCAACATCTTCATAAACGCCCGGGATTGTTGAAAATTCATGTTGAATACCATCAATACGAATTGCCGTAATAGCGGCGCCATGCAATGATGATAGTAAAACCCGGCGAAACATATTTCCGATGGTGACGCCAAATCCTTTTTCAAGTGGAGAAACAAAAAAGCGACCGAAAGTATCTGTGTAGTTTTGCTCATCTAATTCGATACGGTCTGGCATTTGAAAATTAGTCCAGCTCATCAAATTTCCTATCTCTTTTATATTAGCTATTATTATTTGGAATACAATTCAACAATCAGGTTTTCCTGAACCTGGATTGGAATATCTTCTCTGTTGGGCCAATCTACAAAGGTGCCCAGAATTTGTGCTTTTTCAAGTTGTAACCAGGGATACATATCCTCATCGCGAATTTTTCTCATAGAGTCATGGAGTACTGGTAATTTTTTACTTTTATCTTTTACTGAAATAACATCACCAGGTTTTAACAGAAAAGAGGGTATATCAACTAGTTTCCCATTTACAGTAAAATGGCGATGCCGGACTATTTGTCTGGCTTGTTTTCTGGATTGGGCAAATCCCAATCTATAAATCGTATTATCAAGGCGGCTTTCCAATAAGCGCAAAAGATTTTCACCTGTAACACCTTTCAGACGATCAGCTTTTTCGAAATAATTGCGGAATTGCTTCTCCAGGATACCGTATATGCGGCGAACCTTTTGTTTTTCTCTAAGCTGAATTCCATATTCAGATATTTTTACCCTTTGCGTGGCGCCGTGTTGACCCGGGGCATAGCTCTTTTTATCGAACGAGCATTTTGCGGTAACACAGCGGCTTCCTTTGAGGAAAAGTTTTTCTCCTTCTCTTCTACATAACTTACAAACAGGTCCTGTATGACGTGCCATTCATTCTACTCCATTTTTATTTTAAACGCGTCTTCTTTTCGGAGGACGACATCCATTGTGCGGTATTGGGGTTACATCTTTGATTGATAAGATTTCAAGACCAGCGGCTTGCAGTGAACGTATCGCTGCTTCACGGCCGGCACCAGGTCCTTTAACTTCAATATCCACACGCATTAAACCCATGTCCATAGCTTCTTTTGCCGCTGCATCAGCAGAAATTTGTGCTGCAAATGGCGTATTTTTTCTTGAACCCTTAAAACCGGCCCGGCCCGCTGATGCCCATGAGATGGTATTACCATAGGAATCTGCTAAGGTAATGATTGTATTATTAAAAGTGGCTTTTATATGCGCTTTACCATGTGCTTCCACTTTTTCTTTTTTCTTTGTTTTTCTTCGCGCTTTTGGTGCAGCCAAGATTTCCTCCTGCTATACTATTAATCTATTTTTTGGAACTAATTAAACGTTTCCGGCCTTTCCGGGTCCGCGCATTCGTTTTTGTTCTCTGACCATGAAGAGGAAGCCCACGGCGGTGACGGTATCCACGATAACTGCTGATATCCATCAATCGTTTAATATTCATATTTGTTTCCGCTTTGAGCGCACCTTCCACCTTATAAACGTTTTGTATAATTGTACGAATCGCTTTCACCTGTTCATCGGTAAGTTTGTTTACCCTTATACTTTCGTCGACACCCGTTTCAGAACAAATTTTTTGTGCACTGGTTCTGCCGAGTCCATATATATAGGTTAAACCGATAACTACTCGCTTATTTTTTGGTAGATCAACACCTGCTATGCGTGCCAAGATCGCCTCCTCTTTCTAGCCTTGTCTTTGTTTGTGTTTTGGGTTCTTCGTACATATGACTCTTACCACGCCCCGCCGGCGAATAATTTTACACCCATCACAAATTTTCTTTACCGATGCCTGAACTTTCATGAGTCTGTCCCTGTTTATTTAAAAATTTAAACACTACTATTTATAACGATAAATGATTCGACCACGTGTCAGATCATAGGGGGATAATTCCAAACTTACCTTATCCCCGGGTAAGATCTTTATAAAGTGCATACGCATTTTCCCGGAAATGTGAGCCAGCACTTCGTGGCCGTTATCAAGTACCACGATAAAGGTAGCATTTGGTAATGTTTCCTTAATAATCCCATCGACTTTTATGGCTTCTTCTTTTGCCAAAATCACTCCATGCTTAATCTTGATAAAATATCCGGTCCATTCTCAGTGATTGCTACCGAATGTTCAAAATGTGCCGAGGGTAATCCATCTTTTGTTTTGACAGTCCATTCGTCTTCGGCAAAGTATACTTCAAAACCGCCCATATTTACCATCGGCTCAATCGCCAGAACCATTCCAGCCCTTAATTTGATCCCCTTATTTGGTTGACCATAATTGGGCACCTGAGGATCCTCATGAGGCTTCCGGCCGACACCATGTCCAACCAGATCCCTTACAATACTAAAATTACATTTTTCAACGTGTGTTTGAATGGCGTTTCCTACATCGCCAATCCGATTTTCTTCTACCAACTGATCGATTCCAAGATAGAGACTCTCATTGCTAATAGATAATAACCTATCTAACTCCTTATCGACCTTACCTACTTTATAAGTATAGGCAGCATCTCCAAAAAAACCGGCCAGTTCTACGCCGATATCGATACCAACAATCTCCCCTTCCTTCAACTTTCTTTTAAAAGAGGGGATACCATGGACAACTTCATCCTGCACCGAAACACATGAGGCTGCCGGAAATCCGTATAGACCCTTGAAAGCCGGCTTTGCTTTCCTACCCTCGATGTATGTTTCAATCTCTTTATCAATCTCTCCGGTCGAAACACCCGGAACAATGTAATCTTTTATAAATGATAACGTTTCCGCGACTATTTGATTACTTTCCCGAATCCGTTCTATTTCATCTCTATTCTTAAGATAGATCATCTGTTTATTACAGACCTCTGCGACCTCTTATTTTCCCGGATTTCATAAAACCATCATAATGACGCATGAATAAATGCGATTCAATTTGCTGGAGAAAGTCCAGAGCAACACCAACAATAATTAATAATCCGGTACCGCCAAAAAATGAGGCCAGATTATAGGGAATCTTAAAATACTTAGCTAAAAAGGCCGGAATTATTGCGACCAGAGCTAAGAAAATAGATCCCGGCAACGTTATTCTGGTCAGGATATTATCCAGATATTCTGAAGTTTTCTTCCCCGGACGTACCCCCGGTATAAAACCACCTTGCTTTTTTAAATTATCTGCCACATCCACCGGATTCATTGCGATGGCAGTATAAAAATAAGTAAAAAACACCACCATAACACCGTAAAGAATCCAATAGAACCAGGAATCATATGAGAATAACCGTTGAACCATATCCATGAATTCACTTTCAGGGAAAAAGGTAATTACCGTACTGGGAACAAACATGATTGCCTGGGCAAAAATGATCGGCATAACACCTGCTGTATTTACCCGCATGGGAAAATGTGTATTAACACCGCCATAGACTTTCCGGCCGACAACACGTTTGGCGTACTGGATCGGAATCCGGCGGGTTCCCTGTGTAATCAAAACGATAACATAAATAATTCCGGCTGCCAGGGCTAATAATAAAATTTCAGATAATAATCCACGCTGACCACTGGAAAACTGTGTATACTCTTCTAATAGGGCACTTGGCAATCTGGATATAATACCGATAAAAATTATCAGGGATATACCATTTCCGATGCCACGGTCATCAATCTGTTCACCCAGCCACATAATCAGCATCGTACCTGCCGACATGGAAAGCATCGTTGTCAGAATAAAACCCATGCCCGGATCCGGAACGGCGCGAAGCCCATTTGCTAACTGGATATTCTGTAAAAATATAGAAACGCCATATGCCTGCATTGCAGATATGAATAATGTCCCATATCGGGTATACTGTTTAATCTTTTTTCGTCCCTCCTCGCCTTCCTTTTGCAATTTCTGGAAAAAAGGAATCACTGATCCGAGAAGTTGAATAATGATGGAGGCGCTGATATAGGGCATAATGCCAAGGCCAAAGACTGCTGCGCGTCCAAATGCACCACCGGCAAAAAGGTCATATAAACCGAACAAGGTGCCTTGCAACTGTTTGAATCCTTCTGCCAAAACGGCTGTATCAATTCCTGGTGTGACGACCAGGGTACCAATCCGCTCGAGAGCCAGTATCATGAGAGTAAAAAGAATCCGCTTTCTTAATTCAGCGATTTTAAATACGTTTCTTAGGGTGTTGAATATCATAATAGTGTGACACTACCTCCCTGTTTTTCAATCTTTTCCTGGGCCGTTTTACTAACCGCATTGACCTTAATACTGATTTTCGATTTCAATTCACCATTGCCCAGCAATTTCACAGCAACGACTTTTTTTCTGATCAAGCCATTTTCATATAAAACTTCAGGTGTAATATCAACTTTTTTCTTGAGTTTCTCCAGGTCCTCAACATTTACAATCTGAAATTCTTTTCTATGAATATTGGTAAATCCAAACTTTGGTAGACGTCTTTGAATTGGCATCTGACCGCCTTCGAACCAGCTCCGTTTTTTTGAGCCGCTTCTCGATCCATAGCCTTTATAACCTCGTCCGGCAGTGACACCCTGGCCGGATCCTTCACCGCGTCCAATGCGTTTTCTGTTCTTCCGCGCACCATTTGCAGGTTTTAATTTACTTAAATCCATCATATCCCCTATTTCACTTCTTCAACTCGTACAAGGTGTCTGACTGTATGTGCCATCCCTAAAATTTGTGGCGTAGCATCATGGACAACACTATGATTAAACCGTCTAATTCCCAGCGCTTCTATTGTCCTCTTTTGATTAGTCGGCCTATGAATAATGCTACGAACTTGCGTTATTTTTATTTTGTTATATTTCTTCTGCGCCATTTTAATAGATCCTGATCATTAATTTATCCATTTAACAACTGTGGTACGGTAAGACCTCTCTTTTTTGCCTGCTGATCGGCATCAGTTAATGAGGTTAAAGCATTAAAAGTTGCCTTGACAACATTATGGGGATTAGAGGAGCCCAGAGATTTGGTTAAAATATCCTGAATACCTACGGCCTCACATATCGCACGAATCGGTCCGCCGGCAATAACACCCGTTCCCGGAGAGGCTGGTTTTAGCATCACCCGGCCTGCACCATACTTCGATATTATAGGATGTGGTATCGTGCCACCGGTCAATGGAACTCTGTAGACATTTTTTTTGGCTTGCTCGGTACCTTTCGCGATTGCACCTGTCACCTCGCGGGCTTTGCCCAGTCCAATACCGACATGACCGCCACCATCTCCAACCACGATAATAGCATTAAATGAGAACCGCCGGCCACCTTTTACAACCTTTGCTACGCGATTAATATGGACCACTTTTTCTTTAAGATCTAATTCTGCAGGGTTAATCTTTTCAACCAACCTAATACTCCTTTATTTAGAATTTTAATCCACCTTCACGTGCACCATCAGCGAATGCTTTGATGCGACCATGATAAAGATAACCATTTCGGTCAAAAACAACTTCATTAATTTTATTTTTCACTGCTGATTCTGCCAATAATTTGCCTACTACTTTGCTGGCTTTCACTTTATTCTTGGCATCTTTTATATTTTTGGGCTGCTTTTTCCCCACATTTGATGAAGACATAATCACTTTATGCTGATCATCATCAATTAGTTGACCATAAATGTATTTCAGACTTCTGAATACAACCAATCTTGGCCTTTTTGTAGTACCGTGTAATTTGACTTTTAACTTTCCCATTACCTTTATACCCTTAATGGTTTTTATTATGCACCGGTTTTCCCGGCTTTCCGTCGTACATGCTCTCCGGAATATCGAATGCCTTTACCTTTATAGGGTTCAGGTTTTTTAAATCCCCGGATTTTAGCCGCAATCATACCTACGAGCTCTTTATCAACTCCCTCTACAACAATTTCATTTGGTCCCGGGGCAGTTGTCGTAATAGTATCAGGGAAATTCATTACGATCGGATGTGAATACCCTAATGTGAGCGTTAGATTTTTCCCATTCATTTCTGCTTTGTATCCCACCCCTACGATTTCAAGTTTCTTGGTAAAACCGGAAGATACACCTTCCACCATATTGGCGATGAGTGAGCGTGTAAGTCCATGCAAAGCGCGATGCTCTTTGTTATCGGTCGGGCGCGTTACTGTTATTTTATTATCCTGAACCTTAATGATCATATCCTGATGCAAATACCGGTTTAATTCACCTTTGGGACCCTTACAACTCAAAAAATTATTGTTTAGGTTGATTTCAACTTTATCCGGTATTGTTATTGGTAATTTTCCTATACGCGACAATTTAACTTCTCCTTTTACTTCAAATCACCAAACAAGGCACAGGACTTCGCCGCCTACATTGTTTCTGCCAGCTTCTTGTGAAGTCATTATTCCTCTGGGTGTAGTCAGTATCGCAACACCCAGGTTATTACGTACCCGTGGCAGGTTATCAGCCCCAACATACTCTCTTCTGCCAGGGGTGCTAATTCTTTTAATTGTATTAATTATGGGATTGCCCTCTGAGTCGTATTTTAACCAGAGTCTCAACAATCCCTGAAGACCGTCTTCAATAAATATAAAACGTTTAATAAATCCTTGTGCATAAAGCACACGTGTTATTTGGCGTTTGATTTTTGATGCAGGAACATCAACATATTTAAAACCTGCTCTACTGCCATTCCTGATGATAGTCAAATAATCTGCAATTGGATCACTAACAGACATTATAGATTTGCTCCTTTTTCTACCAGCTTGCTTTGGTAATACCAGGTATTTCACCTGACAAGGCTAATTCGCGGAAACAGATGCGACAAAGGCCGAACTTTCTCATATATGCACGAGGTCTCCCACATCGCTTGCAGCGATTGTAATCCCGTACTGAAAATCTTTTTTTTCTATTCGCCTTAACAATTAAACTTTTTTTCGCCAATTTGCACCTCTAATTTTTACTCTTGTTTTTTAAACGGCATTCCAAATGATTTCAACAACTCAAATGCTTCTTCATCTGATTTAGCGCTGGTCACAATGGTTACATCGAGACCCCGGATTCTGTCAATCTTATCCACATTTATTTCAGGAAAGATAATTTGCTCCTTGACACCCATAGAGTAATTACCTCTACCGTCAAAAGAACTGTCGGACATTCCTCTAAAATCCCTGATTCGTGGAACTGCAATAGAGATAAACCGATCCAGGAATTCAAACATCATTTTTCTTCGAAGTGTCACCCGGCAACCTATATCCATACCCGCCCGTAGTTTAAAATTTGATATAGCCTTTTTTGCTTTCGTTTTAGCCGGTTTTTGTCCTGAAATAATTGTAAGATCATTCATTGCATTTTCAAGGAGTTTAGGATCCTGCTTTCCATCGCCCACCCCCATATTTAGGGATACTTTCAGCAATCGGGGTACTTCACTTATATTTTTGTACCCAAATTTCTTCATCAAATACGGTACGATTTCTTTCTTGTATTTTTCCTTAGTCCTTACCTGATATTCAGCCATTTAAAACCTCTTCTACCTTAACTGCCCAGCATTTCACCACTTTTTTTACTAATCCTGACCTTCGTGCCATCTTCCAGGTATTTATATCCAACTCTGGTAGCTTCATGTGTTTTAGGATCAATAACCATTACGTTTGAAACGTGGATTGTTGCTTCTTTCTCAACAATACCACCCTGCTGATTTTTTTGTGAGGGTTTGGTATGTTTTTTAATAATATTAACGCCTTCGACTATTATGCGGTTTTGATCTGGAAAAACCTTTAACACCTTGCCGGTTTTCCCGTTGTATTTCCCGCTAAGTATTTTTACTGAATCATTCTTTACTATGCGCATCGCAACCTTCCTACTTTATAAAACTTCAGGTGCCAGGGATACAATTTTCATAAACTCTTTTTCTCGAAGTTCCCTTGCCACCGGTCCAAAAATGCGTGTTCCAAGAGGTTCATCCTGGTTGTCGATCAAAACGGCAGCATTCTCATCAAATCGAATATACGATCCGTCTTCTCTGCGAATTTCTTTTGCTGTGCGAACAATAACAGCCCGGGAGACTTCACCTTTTTTTACGGTTCCTCCTGGTATAGCATTTTTCACCGATACAACAATAATATCACCAACCGATCCATATCTTCTCTTTGATCCGCCAAGTAAACGTATACACATGACGCTTTTTGCACCTGAATTATCAGCAACGGCTAATCTGGTATATTCCTGTATCATCTTCTAAGTCCCTTGATAGATATTCTTATTTTTTTCTCTCAACCACTTCAACCAGACGCCAACGTTTTTTTCTGCTCAGAGGCCTGGTTTCCATTATCTTGACAGTATCTCCTTCATGACATTTATTTTCCTCATCATGCGCCATGAGTTTGCTGGTCTTTGAAATATATTTGCCATAGACCGGATGCTTAACTCTACGTTTAACAGCCACTGTGATCGATTTGTCCATTTTATCACTGACGACTTCGCCAATTCTGGTTTTTCTAATGCTTCGGCTTTCTTTCATTTCTCTTCCATCACTTTTCTTCAACGATTGCCTTACGGATACCCTTTTTAAACTCTTTTATTAATGTCTTTGCTCTTGCAATATCCCGGCGAACAAGACGGATTCGCAACGGATTGGTGATCTGATGGGTGGCTTGCTGCAATTGCAAATTTCCCATTTCCTCCTGCAATTCAAGCAGTTTTGCATCCATTTCATCAGCTGATAAACCTAATATTGCATCTTTGCTCTTCATTATCGATCCTTTATCTCTATCGAACTACAAACTTCGTTTTAATTGGCAATTTATGTGATGCCAGGCGCATAGCTTCTTTGGCAATATCCTCAGGTACGCCCTCGATCTCAAACATAATTCTGCCAGGCTTAACAACAGCCACCCAATATTCCGGTGCACCTTTTCCTTTACCCATTCTTGTCTCAGCCGGTTTCTGTGTTACCGGTTTGTCAGGGAATATCCGGATCCAGACCTTACCACCTCTTTTTATATAACGGGTCATAGCGACACGGGCGGCTTCTATCTGCCGGCTTGTAATCCAGGCGCCTTCAAGAGCCTTTAATCCATAATGACCAAAAGCAATAGAAGTACCCTTCTGGGCATTGCCCTTCATGCTACCGCGTTGCTTTTTCCGGTATTTAACTCTTTTAGGCATTAACATAACAAAAAACTCCCATCTTAACGTTTTCCGATGACTTCACCGTTGCAGATCCAAACTTTGACACCAATACAACCATGAGTCGTATGCGCCGTATATGTAGCATAATCAATATCAGCACGTAACGTGTGAAGTGGAATACGCCCTTGTTTATATTCTTCTCTCCGGGCCATCTCAGCACCACCAAGGCGTCCCGCACATGCTATCTTTACACCTTGTGCTCCTAAACGCATGGTTGATGTAATAGACTTTTTCATAGCCCTTCGGAAACTGATCTTACCTTCCAGTTGTTTGGCCACATTTTGCGCCACGAGATACGCATCCAGCTCAGGCCGTTTAATTTCCGATATATTAATCTGGACATCTTTTCCTGAAATAGTCTTTAATTCCTCACGCAATTTATCGACTTCTGACCCACGCTTACCTATCACAATACCCGGACGGGCTGTATGAACGGTCAAAATAATCTTTTTAGCAGTCCGCTCAATCATTATCTTTGATACTGCAGCGTTTTCAAGACGACTTCTGACATACTTTCTTATCTTGAGATCTTCCTGCAACTTTCCCGCAAAATGTTTTTCATCAAACCAGCTGCTATTCCATGTTTTAATGATTCCTAACCGCAATCCAATCGGATTTGTTTTTTGACCCAAACTAAACTCCTACTTGCTATCTTCTACAATTAAAGTTAAATGAGACGTACGTTTTCTTATTTGACCGGCACGTCCCATCGACATAGGTCTGAATCGCTTCAAGGTTGGTCCTTCATTGACGTAGGCCTCTACGATAAAGATATCCTCTAAGTCAATCCGCTGGCCCTCTTCAAGATTACCTAAATTTGCTATTGCTGAGCGTATTGCCTTTTCGATAGGCACGGTTGCACTTTTATGCATAAAATGTAATTCATTCAACGCTTCATTAACCGACATCCCTTTGACAAGATCAAGAACCCGGCTGACCTTGCGCCGTGACATTCTAATATATTTAGATCGTGCAATTGCCTGCATGAAACATCTCCATTCACTTACTTTATTCGACTTAATCTCTCAGCTAACTTTCCACCATGTCCTCTGAAAGTACGCGTGGGTGAAAACTCACCCAATTTATGTCCAACCATATTTTCACTGATATAAATAGGGATAAACTTTATGCCATTATGAACAGCTATTGTATGCCCGACAAAATCTGGCGGAATCGTAGACCGGCGAGACCAGGTCTTCACGACTACTTTTTTATTTTCTGTATTCATTTGTTCAATCTTTTTTTGGAGACTTTCATCAATAAAAGGCCCCTTTTTAACAGATCGTGCCATACTTACTCCCTACTTACGCCTTTTTACTATTAATGCATCTGATGGTTTCTTTTTCTTTCTCGTCTTCAAACCTTTACTCAATTGGCCCCAGGGTGAAACAGGATGCCTGCCGCCCGAAGATTTTCCTTCTCCACCTCCCATTGGGTGATCAACCGGATTCATCGCAACACCACGAACATTGGGCCGACGTCCCAGCCATCGCGAACGCCCTGCCTTTCCAATAGAAATGTTAAAATGATCAGTATTGGAAACCTGTCCGAGGGTTGCATAACATCTCAGAGGTACCTTCCTAACTTCGCCTGAAGGTAATTTTAACATGGCGAATTTACCCTCTTTAGCCATTAACTGCACTTCGGCTCCGGCGCTTCTGGCAAGCTGACCACCTTTATTCTCCCGCATTTCAATATTATGGATAGAAACACCAGCCGGGATATTCTCAAGCGGTAAGGCATTTCCAGGCTGCAACTTCACATTTTCTCCGGCCTCAACTATATCATTGACCTTCAATCCATCAGGAGCAAGAATATACCTCTTTTCACCATCGGCATAGAACAGCAAGGCAATACGGGCAGTACGATTAGGATCGTACTCTATTGCCGCAACTCTGGCCGGGATATCTCTTTTATTTCTTTTGAAATCGATAATCCTGTATTTTCTTTTATTACCACCACCGCGGTGCCAGGAAGTTATCCGTCCAAAGTTATTGCGGCCACCACTTTTTCGCAAACCCCTGGTCAGACTCTTCTCAGGTTCCGATTTCGTAATTTGCTCAAAAGTACTAACCGTTTTATATCTCTGTCCCGGTGTAATTGGTTTAAATGATTTAATTCCCATCTTCTTCTAAATCCTCTGGATTATGCGTTCTCAAATAAATCTAACTTATCACCCTCAGCCAATGTTATAATGGCCTTTTTCCAGTCCGGACGCCGACCATGAAATCTTCCCGCCTTGGTCATTTGCTGCCTTATTTTGCCCCGAACATTCATGGTTTGAACTTTTTCAACTTTAACTTCAAATTGTTTTTCAATTTCCTTGCGAATTTCAATTTTGTTCGCACCATTATATACTTCAAATGCGTATTTATTCTCACTGTCCTGCAGATGAGCAATTTTTTCTGTGTACAGTGGCCGGATTAATATCTGTACTTTTTTCATCCTGCAAGTACCTCATTTATTTTTGTAAGTGCACCTTCCTGCATTACAATTTTTTCTGCCCATAAAACATCATAGGTTGAGAAGGTCACAGAATCTTTAACAGCCAATTTATGTAAATTCTGAGCAGATGAATTAATATTTGTTTCATTCCCTGCAGTCAACAAAAGAACTTTTATTTTACCCAATTCAAGTGCCCTGAGAATATCAGTCATTTTTTTCGTTTTAGGTTCTTCAAAAGAAAAATTTTCAACAATGACAATATTACTCTCCTTCGCTTTGTAACTTAAAGCGGATCTTCTGGCAATTTTTTTAACTTTTTTATTTATACCGACACTATACGTACGCGGAGTTGGACCAAAAACACGACCTCCACCCACATGATGGGGAGCACGGATAGTTCCCTGCCGGGCCCGGCCGGTACCTTTCTGGCGAAATGGTTTTCTTCCTCCACCGCGGACTTCCGATCTACCTTTGGCTTTATGGGTTCCCTGCCGTCCATTGGCGCGAATCGAGCGGACATCCAACCATATGGCGTGGTCATGCGGCTCAACACTGAAAACTTTATCCTCCAGGTCGGCTGTACGACTTGTTTTCTTCCCACTAATATCTAATACTTTTATTTTCATAGATCAAAACCTGCAATACTGATTTATTTATATTTTTTTTATCTCTACCAATGAATTGGGACCACCCGGCACAGGGCCCTTTACAAAAAGCAAATTGCGTTCCGTATCCACCCTGACAATCTGAACCGAAGGGATCGTTACACGATTATTACCCATCTTGCCGGCCATTTTCATATTTTTAAAAACTCTGGAAGGGCAAGAACTCTGGCCTATAGAACCCGGTGCACGCAATCTATCCGACTGACCATGGGTTTTATTTCCGCCACTAAAACCATGCCGCTTCATCACACCCTGAAAACCCCGGCCTTTAGCATATCCCGTTATTACAACCTCTTCACCCTCAGCAAAAAAATCCGCTTTCAGTTCATCACCGACTTTTATATCTAGATCAGGTTTTAAATTAAACTCTCGAAGATATTTGAGTGGTTTTAAATTTACTTTTTTCAAATGACCGGTCTGCGGTTTATTTGCATGTTTCTCTTTTAATTCTGCGAATCCTACCTGAACAGCGCTATACCCATCACTCTCCACTGTTTTTATCCGGGAAATATAGCAAGGACCTGCATTGATGACCGTGACCGGGATAGATCTCCCGTATTCATCAAAAATCTGGGTCATTCGTAGTTTTTTTCCTAATAAGCCACTCATTGAGAACTCCAACAAATCAAGTTTTAATCTCGACATCCACACCGGATGGTAACTCGAGTTTCATTAATGCATCAATTGTTTTGTTTGTTGCATTTAAAATATCAATCAATCTTTTATGAATCCGTGTTTCAAATTGCTCACGGGATTTTTTATCAACATGGGGAGAACGTAGGACTGTATAAACCGTCCTCTCGGTAGGCATCGGTATCGGTCCTGATATAATAGCACCTGTTGCTCTTGCTGTCCTGATAATCTTATCTGTTGACTTATCAATCAGATCATGATCATATGCTTTTAATCTTATCCTAATATTTTGTCCTGCCACCATTAATCTCCATAAGATTTTGTTAAAAAAGACGGTACGAGTACCACCCCATTATTACAATTTATTTGATGCTATTCAATAATTTCCGTTACAACGCCGGCGCCAACCGTACGACCACCCTCACGAATCGCAAAGCGCAATTCCTTCTCCATGGCGATCTCTTTGTGAAGTTCCACGTCCATCGTTATATTATCACCGGGCATGATCATTTCAACACCTTCCGGTAACTGGATCGAACCGGTTACATCCGTGGTACGGAAATAAAACTGGGGTCGATAGCCATTAAAAAACGGCGTATGACGACCACCTTCTTCCTTTGAAAGAACATATACCTCACCCTTAAACTTTGTATGTGGTTTGATGCTGCCTACCTTAGCTGCAACCATCCCACGCTCCAACTCCGTCTTTTCTACACCACGCATCAATAAACCAACATTGTCGCCGGCCTCTCCACGGTCTAGCAACTTGCGAAACATCTCAACTCCCGTTACAACCGTC
>SDBT01002407.1_pt1 | contig 33081 bp, 61 predicted proteins | sample 2277101 | NCBI WGS metagenome assembly SDBT01 (sample SAMN10404973, study PRJNA504765) | marine sediment metagenome | isolation source: marine sediment core GS10_PC15, 103 cmbsf | place: Arctic Ocean: Southern Knipovich Ridge | collected 2010
AATGAACCTAGACCTGTATGATGATGAGTTTTTCTTGTGGCACTTAACCCATGTTCATGATATGAGCGTAGAGGTAGGGGCGCAATTCATCCTCGATCATAGGTTTAAATCTATTGTAGACTATGGCTGTGGAATAGGTTCTTATCTTCAAGGAGCTTATGAGTACGGTGCAGACATAAAAGGATATGAGATTTCACCAGACGCAGAGCCTTATACACACGATTCAATCAAGCCTTACATCGAATACAAAGACTTTCTAGCCATACGAGAACCAGAAAGAACAGATGTTTGTATTTGTATAGAAGTAGCAGAACACGTAGACCCTCATTCTTCCAGAAGATTAGTAGATGTTCTAACTCAGACCTCAGATTATATAGTTTTCTCAGCAGCACCTCCAGGCCAAGAGGGAACAGGACATATTAACTGTCAGGAGTTTGAGTTTTGGGCTGGACTATTTGAGAAGAAAGGCTTTAGATTAACAGCAAGGAAATTAGATTCGTGGGCTAGTGCGCCTGACTATGTACTTAAAAATTTAATGGTATATGAAAAAGGATATTGAAAAACTGATTATTAAGTTGCATCATTTAATTGCCATCTCCGAATTAGAGAAGTCTAAAGATGCTTATATGTATTCAATAAATGAACTCAATTTAATATTAGAAGGCCATGAAGAATTATAGTCAAGGCGACGAACAAAAACACATCTTAGAATACTTTAAAGATCAAGAAGGAGGGCAGTTCTTAGATATAGGCGCGTTCCACCCTGAAATATTCTCTAATGTACGGGGGCTTTATGAGTATAAGAACTGGACAGGGATTTGTATAGAGCCTTCTCCTAAGTGTTATCCGGCCGTAAGAGACTTCTACAAGGGAACAGGCGTAGAGACTTATGAGTGCGCTATTGGAAACGATACTGAAATAATTCCGTTCTGGGAGTCTAACGGTGATGCGGTAAGCTCTACTGATATTAACCACGTAAGGAAGTGGGAGAAAGGATATGGAAGTAAATTCGACAAGATTACCGTTCAATGCTACACCTTAGAAGACCTAATAGAACAAAGTACCTATAAGCAGTTTAACTTCGTCTCCATAGACGTAGAGAATGACCGATTAGGCATAGACATTTTAAAGCAAGTCAATCTATATTCAGTAGGAATGATTTGTTTAGAGTGTGGTTATGACTTTCGTTCAGAGGTTAAAACTTTAATGTCAGGATGGAAGGAAGTTTATTCTAACGCTGAGAACATTTTACTTGCGAGGTGAAACCAAAGCTCTCCATACTTATCCCCTTTATCCCTTCACGCCTTCCGAAGTTCGAGAAGATATTCACCAAGCTATCGTTACAGGTACAGGGCAGAAACGTAGCCATAGACGGACACATAGATAACAAGAAGCGATCTATAGGACTTAAAAGGGACGCGTTAGTACAAAGCTCTTTAGGTGAGTATGTGGCTTTTGTAGACGATGATGATAATGTAAGCCCAGACTACATAATAAAACTCTTACAGGCCATTGAACAGAAACCTGACGTAGTAACCTTCAAACAAAAAAGTATCATAAACAAAGAGGAGTGTATAGTAGACTTTGATTTGTACCATAAAGTAAATGAGGGATTCACGCCAGGAGCAACTATCAAACGAAGACCGTTTCATGTGTGTGCGTTTAGAGGTGATATAGCTAGAAGGTATCATTTCCCTGACAAGATGTATGGAGAGGATTGGGCTTGGTGCGAACAAGTTTTAAAAGACGTTACAACGCAAGTTAAAATACCAGAGATTATCCATACTTATATCTTTGATTCAGAAGTAACCGAAGCCAAATGAAGCTAACCATTCAAATCTGTACGTTAAAAAAACGCAAGCCATTATTTGATGTTCTTGTAGCTGAGTTGGATAAGCAAAAGGCTGACTATAACATCTCAGATGATACGGTAGAGATTATAGACGAGTGTGACGAAGGACACTTAAGTATCGGAGCTAAAAGAAATTTACTCTTAGAAAGAGCAAAAGGCGACTACGTATGTTCTATTGATGATGATGATTGGATAGACTCAGAGTATTTGATTAAGATTCTAACCGCCCTTGATAGTTTCCCTGACTGTGTACAGCTAATAGGAATGATGAACACGGATGGGTTTAACTTAAAACGATTTGAACACTCTATTGCTCATCAAGGCTACTTTGAGAAAAACGAAATCTTCTACCGCCCCCCTAATCATTTAAACGCTATAAAGGCTAGTATAGCAAAGCAGTTTAAGTTTCCTGAAATGGACTTTGGAGAAGATACTGATTGGGCTATGCAGATAAAGGACTCTGGACTTCTTATGAGAGAAGAACCGATAGATAAGGTTATTTACCACTATCGGTATTGTTCGAGGAAGTAGGCCTATTTAATGTATTTTTCTCGCTCTTTGAGCATAGCTTTTGCTATTTTATAGGAGTCTTCAGATACGCTTTCGGCTGTATAATCACGTTTTACTGTGATGCCTTGCATTGCCCTTCCCGCGAAATAGTCAAGCAATGTCATGCCTCCGCTAAATGTTGTGGTATCCACATAATGTAATTCACTGGGAAACGCTTTTGGGTTTTTCATTTTCCTAAGATTAGTTTTTTAATAGTCTGTCCGGTGCAGGGTTAGGGCACTTAAATAGATTGATTTCTATTTGCTTTAGATTGCCTATATCCTTAGTAACTTCTTGTAGCGATCTGAATTGATGGGTACATGAATTGCCATTAGCCTCATATACAACTGTCCACCCATCTTCAAGTTCCTTAATACTTATCTTCACTGTTGTCTCAATTCGGCTATAATAGCATTAATAACTTCGGGCAGATTAGTCCTCTTAATTCCGGCTGCTTTCATCTTAGCTTGGTAGATTAAAACGTATTCATAGTTCTCTTCAAAGATGCAAAGCTCTGTTACTGTAGCGCAGTCTTTATACTTCTTAATGCTGTCAGTTCCCAATGGTATGAAGTGTTATAAAGTGTAATACCAAAGGTACTACAATCTTTTTAAATACAAAACATTGAAAGTATTTTTACCGTAATCTAATCAACAAAATCTTTATGGAAGCAGTTAAGCAAGGTCAAATCAGAGTACATCTATTAAACGGAACTTCTTACGATTGTCCTGAGTTAAACAAGAAAAATGTTGTTCGCTGTGTTGGCAAAGCCGTAGCCAGAATAGAGCACTACAAACCTATTGCAGTAGCTACCGCAACCGCGACCCCCGCACCAACAGCAAAGCCAGAAGGCAAAACAAAGGCTTCGCTATTAGGCGAGCTTTTAAAAGACAACAAGGTTGATGCTACCGAACTTATCAAGTGGGTTGAGAAATCTAAGGATGTGGGAGATATTAGTATCGCAACAAAGGGAGATACGCGCAAGACCGTTAAGGCTGCTGCGAAGAAAAGGATTAACGAGTTACTATAGTATGCCATTTCATACAGCACGAGCAAAATCTTTAGATGCCAAGAAGAAAGGCAAGAAAAAACGCATTAAAAACTTTTTGAAAACTAATCGAAAACGTTAATTAATTCCAATTCCAAATGAAGACAGGAGACTTAATAATCTCGTTAGCAACACAGTCTGGAGCAGAACTTACTGACGAACAGACAACGGCTATTTCAGAAATAGCGATAGAGACACCAGATGATATTGCAAATAAGATCAAAGGATCGCTCTTTACGGTAGAGTCCGCCCTAGCGAACCCTGACATTATCAACAAGCTAAAGGCTGAAAGCCTGGATGCTGTTGACCAGAAGATGCTGGAGTTTGCCACAGATTTCGGATTAGATGACGGCTTTAAGCACAATCTAAAAGAGATCAAAGGCACGTACAATAGGATAGATTCTATCAAAAAAGCCGTACTAGCAAGCCAGAAAGTAGCTTTGGAAAAAGCTAAAGAAGGTGCGCCAGCCGGAGATCAGGAAGAGTTGCAAAAGGAGATCACAAAACTAAATGGGCAGATAGCAACTCATAACGATTCTACAGTAAGCAAATCGGATCACGACGATACGGTTGAAGGTTACGAGGATATGTTAAAGGAAAACGCTAAGGCTTTACTTCAATTAAAATCCAACTCACTATTTGCTGGACAAAATTGGGCTATGGATGTTGATCCTGAAATCAATATAACAACAGCACAAACTTTGTTTGCTGCTGAATTGGTTTCTAAAAATATCAATCTGGTAGATGATAAGAATATACTGAAATTGCAGACTCAAGAAGGTACGCCTTATTTCGTGGATAACAAAGAAGTTACTCCACAGGATTTCGCTAACACTCTTTTAGCTGGTAAGAAACTCCTAAAGGTTACGGATACGCCACCTACTGGCGCACTAGCCACCCCCACAACAGTTAATGGGACGGATGGTTTAGACGCTAGTGTAGTTGGTGCTTTGGCGCAGCTACAGAAAGCAGAAGTCGATAAACTAGCCTTCCAGGAGCAAACTATTTAATAACTAAAAATCATGGCACAAGGCTTAGGATTTGCGGATAGTCTTACTAAACACATATTTAAGATTACCGCCGAAAATACCCCTCAGTTCAAACTGAACTGGCAAGGGCACTTAAATCTCGTTAAGCATAATAAAAATGCTAGCGTAGTACGGATAAACGATGAAACCAATCCAGGACATCGAAGAACCGTTATAATTAAAGCGAAACAGCGGGCTACTATCGACATGACCGACACTGAAAAGAGTTGTGATAATGTCAACGTCAACGCCTACTTTGAGCGATCAGTTAACCTATCAAACATAAGGCAGTACGCCATATTTATTGATGATGAGACTATCGCACGATATCCGGCAGAGGCTTCGGCTGCTTCTGGATTGGGAACGCCATCTACATCTCTAATGAATGAGTTTATGATGCAAATCAAAGAAGGTGCAGACGCTCTGTTGAGTGGTGTAAATCAGGACTTAGCAACCTTAATGGCTGCTAACATTGGTGTAAACCAAAGAACAGGAGGCGCTGGTGCAGCAGCTATCAACTTAGTACTTAATACTACAAACAATCCTCTTAATCAAGGGTTGACGCAAGTATTAACGGACTTTCAGTTGAATGAGGCTACCGGACGACCTATGATGGTAGGAACAGGATTCATCCATAACTTTATGCTCCAACAAAGAGCTAAGTCTCCAGATCAGTCAGGAATCAATACGCCTATACAGGCTAGTGATTTTGATTTCTTCCAAGACCCATTTACGGCTACTTCTTTAGGAGCGAATGACGCTATTGTCTACGAACCAGAAGCAGTACAGTTGATTGAGTATATGGAATACAAAGGCTTTAAGGCTGGAGAGTTCCCTGGAGATTCTACATTCTTTACTTTCATGTTGCCTATGCAGGTATCTGAGAGAATTGAAATGGTAGAGTTTGACGCTCAATTACGCTATTTCCCATGTCCTACTACGCTAACAGATGCGTACTATGGAACATCGGTAGCTGTACAAAAGGGATTCTCTTTGATTATCTCTAAGCAATTTGGTCTATTCACAATAGATCAAGCTTACAGGGCTACTGACAGGTTGAACGGCAACAGAGGTTCTTATCGTTATACATTTACAAATGTGTAATAATGAGCCTAAACTTAAGAGAACTTACGAGAGATAGGGGGGCTTTATCGTTCCCTTATTCTCGTGTCTCTTATATTTATGGACTTTGCGAACCCGATTCAGAGATTGTAAGATATATCGGTAAAGCCGATATCCCTCATTACAGATATACTCGACACCTACGAGAAAGTAAAACTGGCAACACTCCAAAAAAGAATTGGATTAGGAAGCGCCTACAAGAAGGGAGGCAACCAGAAATTGTTATCCTAGCAACCGTTCCTGAGGTTAAATGGCGTGAATCTGAAATAAATTACGTCAATCTATATAAGTCATTTGGAGCAAAGCTTGTTAACTATGCACCCCCAGGAGAGGGTGGGATGCCTCAAGAAGTTGTCGATAGGGTTCATAAGGGCAAGAAATTGTCTGTTGAACAAATTGATAATTTAAGGAGAATACATACTGGGCGAAAATGCACTAAGGAAACGATTGCTAAGATGAAAGCGGCTTCGCCTAGACATTTATTAGGCACTAAAAGAGCAAAAGAAATAGGTCAGAAAGTATCAAAGGCGCTTAAAGGAAAACGATTGAAACATTTCTTTAGCCCAGTAACTCAGTGTGATCTTAACGGAAAGGTTATTAAGTCATGGAGTAATATAACGGATGCTGCAAAAGCAACTGGAGCAACACACATATCAACTTGCGCCAGAGGTATAACCAAAACTTCGGGTGGATTTAAATGGGAATACAATGAGTCTTAGTTGTCTTCGTGATTGGATTGGAGTACAAGGTTGCACCACCACAACCCCTGATTCGGGGATTTTCATTAATCAACTTCCTGGAATTGAGTTAAAGATGATAGATTCACTTGCTGATGAGCAGCAGGTGGATTTTAACGGTGTCTATGATGACATCCAAGAACGAGCTACCCGAAGACTCAAGACGGACGTAAACGCTGAATTTAAAAAGCGTTACCTATTAAAGAACCTTACCCAATCTATCGACATGGGTAGGCTAATAGACACCACTTCAATAACTGCTTTAGGCGCACAGTACAGAGGAGTAACCCTTACCCTTGATAGGCAAGATGAAAACTTTGCCTACTCTAATCTACAAACGATAAGGGTACAGGATGTATCCCTGTTTTTTAATGTCAATGCAGCTACTACTATTAAGGTCTTTGATTTAGAGACCGGAACAGAGCTATTCACAAAGGCTGTGGCTGCTCCTGGTTCTACAGGATATCAAACAATTACAATATTACGAGAGTTTACCGCCAGAGAGATTTTTATAGCCTATGATGCTACTCTATTAAGTTCGGTAGAACAAGACTTACAGAAGCTTAAAAACGCTACTAACCGATCTCAGGACGGGTGCACATTCTTTTGTATAGGGTGTAACGGTTCAAATAGAAACGCAGAGCTACGTGGTGCTACTTCACCCATCACTACAAGCGTAGTGGAAGATGACCTAACAACCGGAGACAATGCATTTGGCCTATCTGTTAAGTGGACGGTTACTTGTTCATTTGACACGTTTGTATGTAATAACAAGGAAGCTTTCACAAGGGCTTTGTGGTTACTGTTGGGGATTGAGTTAGTAATGGAGCTTCAGCACACATCAAGGTTAAATGAGTTTACGGCTTTTGATAGGAATAAAGCAAAGGAACTTTGGAAGAAATTTGAAGTGGAATACAGAGGAGGCACTATAGATGACATAGCTTATGAAGGGGAACTTTTCATGGCTTTGGATGCTATTAATCTAAACACACAAGACTATTGTTTAGAGTGCTACAGTGAGGTAAGAACAGAAGAAATGATATAATGGAATACAAGAGCAATTTCGGGGATGTTATTAAGCAGGTTAATGTTAAGTTAAAAAACATTGCCAACCCTGATCCTTTGCTTCAAACTATAGCAGTTTCCCTAGCCACGTCTAACACCAGAAGGATTCATAATGAAAGCGAGGATGTATCTGGAGCAACGATCACTTATAAGATATCCAGAAAAACACCAACCAGAGGGGCTTATTCTAAGTCTTATGCGAACACACGAAGTAAAAAGGGGAGACAAATATCTAAAGTAGACTTTTCTTTCACCGGAAAGCTATCTAAGGAGTTTCAAGCAGCTCCTAGTACTACTGGATGGGTGGTAGGATTTACAACTCAAGATGCTAGTGAGAAGGGTAAGTTTTTACAAGATGGATTCGGTAAGGTATATGGGGTGACTTCAGAAGATGAAAACGCAATTAACAGAATAGTAGTCAAAGCGATTAACAAATTATTGAAATAACTTTTAATGAGTGGTTTTATATCCTGATGGAGTTGGGCGATACGCACCCTGAGAATCTTTATCTATTCAAAGGAACAGTGGTCGGAAAGTGTGGGGATAAGAAAATAAGATATGGCGAAAGAGTTAGAAATAGTAACACAGATTAACACTGACCTTAAGACGGTTCAGTTTGCTGCCAAAAGGTTTCAGAAGGGGAAGTTTTCAGAGATCGCTGAATTGATAACGAGCGTGGATGATGAACAGAGGCAAGTAGTTCCCTCTATTGTTAGTAATAATGGAAGTGTTGAAAAGTTGGTAATCAATGATGTTTTCCCTTTTCAGCTCTACCACAGGCACACAGGAAGTACTGTTGAATCATTAGACCCAGACTTGCAGTATGGAGATCGCATTTTAAGACAAGAAACCGCTCAGATGTTAATGGTGGTTATCGGAGACAGAACAAGACTAGAATTAACTAAAGAAGAAATTATTACCGGAATTATGTTAGGGATGCCATTGGAATTGGGTTCTACATTCCTATCCACTAATTCGTTAGACAATGTAAACATTATACCTGGAGACTTCAACCTTGATAAGGAAGCGGCCTGGAATACGGAATACAATACGTCAGACGTGTTGTTGAAACCAGAGACCATCTTCTTTACAATGGATTATTCTATTGAGACAAGAGCGAAGTTCGACTGTATAACTGTTTGCGTTTAATTTTAATACTTATATTATGAGTGTTTACTATCCAGGATGTACCACAACACAAGCTGATCCTATTTGTACGGATTGTCCTACCAAAGAATTGGGTGATGTGAGGTCAGTGTTTTTCGTAAGAAATACATTTACCTTCACTGATATCACTGATACTGCGGAATGGACAACGGGTTTAAATGCGAAGGACATTTTTGTACTTCCATTTACCAGGGGGACTTTCGAGTCAACCCCTAACCTGCAAGAAGGTTTCGGTGACATTGTGGAGACACTAGATGGATATGACCATGTTGTCAACTATTTTGAACCCAACTACAAGGCTAATTGCAACTTTTACAACGACATCAAAAGAAGCAAAGAGTGGAAGGTTGGCTACAGAACAGAGACACAGGTTCATCTATCTGATGTAGTCGCTACAATCATCCCTAAAGCACCTATTGTTGAGGGCAAAACCACAGCAGTAATTTGGAGCGTAGAGGTGAAGTTTAGCCAGGAGGATATACCATGCCCATCAGACCAGCCAACAGGCGTGTTTGACAGGTGTATCGGTATTAACTAAATGGTTTTTTGTAACGATATATCGCCTAATTGCGATACTTGCTTTGAGGTTGAGTATGGAAATTGTAATGACGTATTAACCCTTTCATTGGGGTTAACACCTTCTACCAATTTCTTTCTCAATCTCATTGACAAGTTTGACATTATAACCCAAATAGATATTACTACAGATGTTTCGGGGGATTTTACTATTACCCAAACTTGGACAAAGTTCTTTGGTGACATTGAACTTCAGATATTCTCTGATTCTGGCAGAACTATTCTGGTTACTGTTACCCAGAACGCTATTATTTATAGTTGTGTTCTTTTGGTTCAAGAGTTAAGTGGGCAGAATCAAATTCCCATACCCGAAACGGCTTGCCAGGTACTATTAAAAAACCTATCAGACGACGATGAGAATACCTGCATCTTACCTAATTACGACTTTTCGGATACCGATGTAACTGACAATCTCACAGCCCAACAACAAACAGATTTAATTGCGCTACTGTGTGCTGCTTTATCTGCTTTAACGTGCCTTGAATTAAACGACAACACTACAGGGCTTACTATAACCCAACGAAATTTTATCCAGAGAGTTAATCCTTTAAAGACCGGACAAACTACAAGCTTTAGAACCGGAGACGATGGAGACTTGGAGGAGGGAAGAGGAGTGGACTTTTTTACGCTTGATTGTAATAATGAGTTTGGAAATACTTTAAGATTCACCAATACCATAGGCACTCAAGATATGACAGGCATAGGAGGTGCGTTGGTGAACTATATAATAGACCATGCATCAGGATTGGGCTGGTCTAGAGTCTTAAATGCTTCGGCTGGATGGGATGCTAACATAGATAATGCTACAGCTAGTGCGGTTAACGGGTTTTCTGATTGGAGAATCCCTAATAAAAACGAACTTCAGGGAATTATAAACGACAGTATAAACGGTTCAAGATTAAACTACGCTCCATTTTCTATTATTTCTACTACTATGGATACCTCTACTACAGTACCTAGCTCTACAACACGTAGATATACTTATTTTCTGATGAGTGGAGAAATTAGATTCAGGGACAAGCCATCTACCTCACAATCAATTCATGTAAGAAACCACTATTGAAACAGAAGGGAAGACATACCATAACTGATGAGCTTACTCTTAAAGATTTCTCTTGGGAGATCAGAGCTTTAACGTGTTACTACGACCAGGGTTTGGTCTCTATTGAAGTTACTTTTAACAATGAAAAGGAGTCCCGGGCGTTTGAGTTTAACACCTCACAGAAAGCTTTGACAAAACAAGACTGTAAAAATTACTTATTAACTTTAGATCAATTCAAGGGGTCAAATGACATTTAACGATCTGTTCTATAATACAGAACTAAGACGCAAATTTGAGTGTAGCGTAAACTACGTAAAAGAACATTATTATGATTATTGTAAACGAATACTAAAACAAACAAGATGAGTAACACATTAATTTTAGAAGGTGGGCAGGGATCGACCACCATTAACGATGCAGTTTTCCACGACCTTACTTCTACTCCGGTAGGACAAATAGAGGTCTTGGAGGACTCAACAGATTTTACAACCGTTCAGTTACAGACTAAAGACGCTAGTACCTTAGCGTTTGGAGTAGCTCAACAGGTAGCAGGTGTAGGAACATTACCCTCTTTTACAACAGGTCACAAGAAGGGAGAATACATTTCCTTAAGGTCTGACTTTGAAAGGATAACAGGAATCGCTCTATCTGAGGGGAGCATAAGGGTTTACTTTACTTAAATGTCAAGAATAGGTATAGGAGTAAGAAGGATAAAAGACAACGGGCTATTCTCAAACGCCTTATCTACTTTATTTGATGGAGTGGACGAGTCTGCAAACATAAACGCCGTAAGGTCTGCTCTTGCTTCTACTACTGTAGGTACGTGGTCTATATGGCTTAAGCCTGTAGATGCAACCCCAGCCGCTTTAGAGATTCCCCTTTCTTTTGGAGATACTAATGCCAATGAGCATATAAGTTTAAGAATGGAAATTGATGGAAAAGTGGGGGCACAAAATAATGTGGGCGGAGTAGGAAAGTGGCGATTTACAACTAATGCAGTTGCTTTTTCAGATAATACATGGACTCATGTTGCTTTGGTTCACAATGGAACCGAACCAAAAATGTATGTTAATTCAATCCTTGAGCCTATAACTTATTCAGTTGACGCTGATAGAGCTACTTGGTTTAATGCAAATCCCGGTTTGGATACCGGACGTATAGGCGCTTTAAATTTCCTTAGCGGGGGGGATCAATTTCATTTTAACGGAAATGAAGATGAGCCTAGATTCTGGAATGCTGCTTTAAGTGCAGGGCAGATCACAATGACTTATAATGGCGGAGTTCCTTTAGCTCCTAACTCTGAACCTTTGCAAGCTAATTTAATAACCGATTTTAGGATGGGAGATAGCGATATATTCCCTACCATAACCGACAGCACGGGGGGTAATAACGGAACACTTATCAATATGGAGGCTGGAGATTTTGTAACTGATACACCATGATTTTAAATAAATATTATATAATACAATTAGGCTCTCCGGCAATAGACCCTTATCTAGTACATACGATTGAGAGTGCGGAAAGCGTAAGAACCAACAACATCAGCCCGAATAAATTTGTTGTTAAACTTCCTGTTGGGGCTAGTGTTCCCGAAATATTTAATGCGTGGCTTGAGTATAATCATGCAGGGATATTGATCGAAATGGCAAAACCTGAATGGGTACATACAATGCCGGAATGAGCGAGCAACTAGATAGAATAGAGAAGAAGGTAGATAGCATCACACAGGTGTTAGGAGGCAATGATGAGCTTAAGCAAAAGGGCTTGATGGAAGATTACCGCGAAACAAAGACAATGGCCTACAAGACTAAAGCAGATGTAAGCAGATTAAAATGGATAGCCTCAGGAATTGCAACGGGAATCAGCGCAATCTGGGCAGCTATCGTAACTTGGTATAACTCATGACACACGAACTATTATTAGTACGGGACAAATATAGCCCACAGACAACCTTAGGAAAACTCTATGTAGACGGTAAATACTTCTCTGAGACTTTAGAAGATACGGTACGGGCTACAGGGATAAAGGTTATTCATCATACCGCTATACCTTCAGGACGCTATCAGCTTTTGATAACGCGTTCTAGTAGGTTTAAAAGGGATATGATACTAATCTCTAACCAAAAGGATTTAAGCCTTAGAAACAACGGTATACGCTTTACAGGGATTAGAATACATGGCGGTAACACGCACGTAAACACCTCAGGATGCGTTCTAGTGGCTAGAAACCGAGTAAGTGATACATCTATACAAGGAACACAAGAGAAGCCTCTAACGGCAAAGGTTCAAGAACTCTTAAATGAAGGAGAAGTTTATTTAACAATTACTAACGAAAATCAAGCATCATAAAAACTTAAATATTATGAATCCATTTATATTAAAGGCGGTAGGTTTATTAAAGAAAGTAACTGCATCGGGATTAATTAAACCTCTTCCTCTTTCCGGTATAGGTAAAGAGGTAGCTCATGTGTGGGAGAATAAGACCAATGTAAAGGGTTGGCTACGTCTGGTTGCTTATGTGATAGGAGGCTCTATTGTGTGGGCGGTACTCTTTCGGGGCTTTCCTTTGGATAAGGCTTTAGAGCTTTTGAAAGCGTTTGGTCTAAATTAATTAACTAGATTAGCGATATGAAAAACGATATAATATGGTGGGATTGAAAGATTACGAACAGATCGGAATGAGAGTTGACTTATATGGAGGCTGGCTCTTAAAGGACGACGAAGCTGTAATTTAATCCTTGCGTATTCCAAAAGTTTATTATCTTTACGCCTTGCGGGGTGGAGAAGTTTGGTATCTCGGTAGGCTCATAACCTACAGGTCGTCGGTTCAAATCCGATTCCCGCAACAACGTTCTTTATATATTGATACTTATTGGGAGGGTCTGAGACAAGACATTTTAAGCTGAGTTCAACAGCTATATCAAACACTAATTACCCTTTGACCCTCCCAGGTTACGAAGGGTTTTTTAGTATAAGCCCTTTATATAAGTTAAACCTGCTCTTTGATTCAATAGTGATGGTGCTCAACTTATATATTGAGAGATGCCGTATTAAATTACAAAGTCACAGTTACAGCGTTGATAGGAGAGAGTGATAGTTATGCGTAGCTCAGTTGGTAGAGCGCCAGACACTAATCTGGAGGTCGTGAGGTCGATACTCGCCGGGAAACATAACGAGCTTCAATCTTCTGTAAAGGATTGACAGGTTTAATTTTTACTAGGGGTAGAACCTTACACTTTATGCACCTTTAGCGAGATAGGATAAACGCAGAGCCGAGATCAAAGCCAGTTAGCATTATGCGTACACAATACTTTAAATTTAGTGATGGGTTGCTTCAAGTTTACACTTTCCCAGCTAGAGCCGATAAGCCGAAAGGATATACGGAAGTAAGAAACCTTCTATCAGGGGGTAGGGGGTTTCCACCTTTCACTACCGAACACCTCTGGATGCCGGAAGGATAAGCCAGAACTATGAATAGAGAGTAATAACTAAGAGTAATTAATTAACTTAACTTTAAAAACATGACTGACGAAGAAAAAAAAGAACTAGATGAGTGGTTCGACAATAAGATTTATCAGTATCGTAGGGATATTCAAGTCTTAAACCAGGAAATAAGAACCTTAAAGAACCAACTAAGCCAGCAACAAACAGAGCTTAACCATCTTAAATACAAGATACGCTAACAATTAAACTAATAACATGGACGCAAAAGAACTTAGAATTAATAATTGGTTTACCAGAATACACGGCAAAGGCCATACTGATATGCAAATAGACTTAGATGTTCTTGCTCAGATTCTTTCAGATGATCGTAATATAGCCTTTGATGATTTTGAACCGATTCCCCTGACAGAGAATTGGTTCAGGGATTTTGGGTTTAAGGAGTTAGGAATTAATTGGGAAAAGGGGATGTATATTATTGATGAAAAAGGAGGAACGATAGGAACATACAGGATATTTTTCTATAAATCCAATTCTCCAATGAGAGAGTTTCAGCACGTCCACCAACTCCAAAATTTATATTTCGCTTTAACAGACAAAGAACTAACTAAGTCCTAAAGTCAGCCCCCTAACCTACATAGAGAGTAGATAAACAATAAACACCAAGTTTTATTAAAATTAAACGCACTGACAATCAATAACTTAGCCCTTGAATGAATCTTTTTTGTTGCAGGTAACGTAATAAAGAATACATTTGTTAATACAAACCAGTCGAAAGGCACAAACCTTACAAAATGGAAACTAATAGTAAAAGAGAATACGAATTATCAATAGCTGAATGTGGTCAAACAACCGTAAGTCGTTGCAGGATTGACGCTGTATTGGAGGATGATGGATTTGAATACCAATATGCCATGCAATATATCATTGATGATGTGTTGGATTTAAAGTTAAATGAGTCCATGTATTTTCAGCCAAACAGAGATGATAAAAGCAGTAAAGGAATTATCTTAAGAATTAAGTAATACTTGTAAGGTCGGGGAACGGGCAACTTAGTACCCGACTTTAAAATCAATTACAATGACCTATAAGACACGCTTAAACAAAATGATAGCTAAGTCAGGGCGCAAACGCTTATGGCTCTCAGCACAGCTTAAAATGGACAGAGTAACCTTCTGGCGCAAAGCTAATGGAGATTACTTCACAGACGCAGAGAAGGTGCAAATTGAATCACTACTAAACTAAACCACCATGAAAACAAAAGCAGCACAAAGAGTCGAAATTGCAAAGGATGTCCTTAAGTGGATAAAAGCCGAAAAATTAACTATTCAGGCGCACAGCTGCTATTTTGATGCAAAGCCTATAAATTCCAATTATCAATATGTTGGGAAGCAACTAAAGCAAGTTTTACCTAAACTTAAAAAGTGTACGGTGTGTGCCTTGGGTAGTCTTTTTTACGCCAATATAATGAGATATAATAAGAATGAAATTAAGTATGGGATTTCTGGAGTTGGCTTTTCTGGAGAGATTCGGAGGACTCTTAAAATGTTTTCTCGACCTATGATGAACGACATAGAGCGTTCTTTTGAGGGCAATAATACATATAGGGCTGACAATAAACTTCATTCATCTGAGACTGCCCTAATCCACATAATGAACAATATAATCTCTAACAAAGGAACATTCAAGCCATGACCCTAAACCGCGCTTTACCTAGACTAAGACAAATCTGCCTTATAAACGGCTTAACTATTAGCAACTACCAACACCTAAGGTTAGCTATACAAATAATGAACTCATGAAATTACAGCACTGCCACTACTGCGATAAGAGTTTCGATATAAGTCATTTTAATACTCTTGGTCAATGTCATATACAAGCAGACAAGGAAGCCCAAGTCCTAGTAAACAAACAAGCCTATAAGGAGCTACAGGAAAGCCATGAGAATAATATTAAGATTCTTAAAAAGGTGCGCCTAGAGATCGGGGTGCTAGAACACAACTGGAGTATTGCAGACAGACATTTTATGCCCGATGTAATACAAGCCCTTAAACAATCAGCATGACAACCCTAGAACAGCTAGACCGCATAAATACTTGCATTGAGTTGGCTAACGGAAGGATAAAGGCAGTAAACAGAAACAGGATGGTAACTAATTTCTTTAGGATTTATAACCCAGAACACCGAATCTCTATCCTCTCCGCTTCAATAGTAAGGCTCGAAGCAAGACGAATAAAAATAATCAAATCACTTTATTGTAAATATGTTACTAAAACCCAAGTAGGATGAAACACACACAAGGAAAATGGGAAGTTGACCCAGAATCAGATGGTCAATTATGGATATCGGTTGAAGATTCAACCACTCCTATTTGTAAAATAAATCAAGCTGAGGAAGAGGATGGTAATATAGTAACTACAGAGGAAGATAAAGCCAACGCGAATCTAATAGCAAGCGCGCCTGAATTGTTGGAGGCGATAAAATCAGCAATGAGAATTAAAGATTTGTGGGTTCCACCAGAAGACCATCATAGTGATGAAAATGCCCATGAAATAAAAGCTTTACGATTAATGGAGCTTGCGTTTGAGGAAGTAATCAAAAAAGCAACCGCATGAGCATAGGCAGAGACATAAGAGAACGCTGGCTCGACAGAGATCGGCACTTTGAAATAAGACAAGAGAACAACGATATTATAAACCAGATTCTATACTTAAGAGGTATTGAATCGCAAAAGAAGAATCGCCATGAACATAACAGAGAAGCTCTTAGAGGCTCGAAAACGGATTAAAGAGACTCCCATAGCCAAACAGGGAAAGAACGAGTTTAGCAAGTATGACTATTTCACACCCTCACAAGTATCTGAATTAGTTAATACAGTATGCCAGGAGTTGAAGCTGCTAACTATATTCTCCTTAAATAAGGATGAGCATGGATTGTTTGGTAAACTAGAGGTGCTTGATATAGAAACAACTGATGAAAGGGGTAAGAGTTATGGGATTTCTACCGAAATGCGTACCGAAATGCCTAGCATAACAGCTACCAACATGACCCAACAGATGGGAGGCTGTGAGACCTACACTAAGAGGTATATGCTAATGAGTGCCTTTGACATTACGGACAACAACCTAGACTTTGACTCTCAGGACAATAGGCCAAAGGAAGCCCCGAAAACCACGACAGAGGCTCTTACCGGAGAAGCACCCATGAACGAGATGGAAGCGGATATACTACGATGCACTGAGGTTCAGCAGTTGGTAGACCTGTACACAAAATTAGAAGAAGACGAACAAAAGAAATATAAAGCATTAATAACCAAGCAAAAAATAAAATTACAATCATGAACACACTAAAAGGAACAATAAAAAGAATAGGAGAAACCAAAATAGTTGGAAGCAACAACGAGAAACTTCTTTTTGTCGTAGAGACAGAAGAACAGTACCCTCAGATAGTAGAGATAGAACTCTTTAAGCATGGTGTACAGCTTATTGCCGGATTCAATGTAGGAGATCACATAACGGTAGACTACAATTTGCGAGGCAGGGAATGGATTAACCCAGAGGGAGAGCCTAAAGTATTTAACACAATCCAGGGGTGGAAGCTACACCACAGCAACCAAGACTCCGACCCAATAGAAACAGCAATCCCAGTAGAGCAACCTTAAACACATAATCAAATGAAAACACTTAAAAAGAAAAGAGAATTAGTAAAGATCGCTAAAGAACACCGAAAGTTTGACCGCTTTATTCAAGGCCAATGGATAAACGGCAAAGTTAAGGGCAAGTATTCTGGATGTTTTTTTGGCTGCATGGTACAGTCTGATAACAGCCCTTTAGATACAGCCTCTAAAGAAATGGAATTACCTTTATGGTTGGTTCATTTATCTGAAAAAATCTTTGAAGGATTAAAACAAGAGGAAGCCGTTGAGTTTCCAGTACAGTTATTAGAGTCTGTTCCGGTTAAAAAGGACTTGGAGGAAGTGTATAAAAAATTCCTGTACACTACATTAATGGATAAGAAGATGGGGCAAATTACTTTTACGAAAAAAGGGTCAGACCAATACAAGGCTGTAAAGCAATGCGCTGACCTATTTAAGGGGGATTTGGACGAGTCAGCACGGTCAGCAGCAGAGTCAGCAGCATGGTCAGCATGGTCAGCAGCAGAGTCAGCAGCATGGTCAGCATGGTCAGCAGCATGGTCAGCAGCATGGTCAGCAGCAGAGTCAGCAAGAACTAACTACTATTCATGGATGAGAGACTTATTAATTAAACTACTAAAGGAATCATGAGTCAGAACCAATCAATAATAAACTACCTTATAGACGGTAAAGGAATAACCGCTTTAAAGGCTTTAAAGGCTTTAAGCCTATTCGGCTGTTTTCGCCTTGCTAGTAGAATAAACGACCTCAGGAAGAAAGGCTACCCTATAGACTCTACTATGATAAAGACCACAGGGGGAAAGCGAGTAGCTGAGTACAAGATATCGGAAGTCTATTTTATCATTGAGACAGTATGAAAACTTGCCTGTACTGCCATAAGGATATAAGCAACAAAATTGATAAGGCTAAGTATTGCGATATGTCATGCGGAGCTAAATACAGAGCAATGATTGATATTTATGATGATTTTAGTGGCTTGCCCACTGATAATAAGAAAGCAACTCATAAATTAATTGAAGTAACGATTGCCCTTCAAGAATATCGAGAAGGGTGTAGGTGGTCGCGAATAGGACGAAGCTCTAGCTACAAGGCTATGATGGAAGTACACAAAATGTTTAAATAATGCTATACGATTTAAAAAAATCCACAGATTGCCAAAGAGCCAGAAGAAGGTTCGAGGACTTAGTTGAGGAAGAGACTGTTATAGAACTGAAGAAGAAAGTAAAGCGTTCTACCTCTCAAAACTCCTACCTCCACTTAATTCTAGGTTGGTTTGCAATAGAGACCGGATATACTTTGGATGAGGCAAAACAGATTTATAAGGATTTAAACCCAAGGATTTATCGTTATGAAAAGAACGGTAAGGCATTCACCCGTTCAAGTTCTGATCTTAGCACTACTGAAATGGGCTTAACTATTGATAGATTCAGGGACTACTCCAGTATAGAAGCCGGAATCTACCTCCCAGAGCCATCAGACCTAGCATTTTTAACTGAGATCGAGATAGAAATGAGTAAGAGTAAGCACCTATGAAGCCACACGTAAAAAATTATATGGAGTTCTTTGGACTAGGCGAACAGGACGTTATATTGTGCGAGAGGTGCAACCAGGAGGCAGTAGACCTGCACCATATACACATCAAGGGAATGGGAGGGCGCAAGACTTATGAGTGGAGAGGCGAGATAATGGACATTAACGGTGTAGAGAATATCATAGCTCTTTGTAGGGATTGTCATGTAGAGGCGCACTCTGGTAAATTAGATGTTTGGCACTTGTATAAACTTCAAGAAATACGTATTTTTAATCATGATAAAAGTAGTCATTAAGCCCCTCAGTATTAACAAAGCATGGCAGGGCAAGAGGTTCAAAACTCCGGCTTATTCCAAGTACACCAATGATCTATTATTCATATTACCACCCTTTAAATTACCAGAGCCACCGTACCACATACTATTTGAGTTCGGCTTTAGCTCCACCCTATCGGATTGGGATAACTGCATTAAAACAACACAGGACGCTATTGCAGAAAGATACGGCTTTAATGATAAGCTGATAAGAAAGGGAACGGTAACAACCCAGATAGTTAAGAAAGGACAGGAGTATTTTAAATTCGATATACAAACCCTATGAAACCAGACCCTACATTTATCATCGAGTGCCTCCTTCTAATCCTTTTATATATAGCGGTATGAAAGAGAAAAAAGTATTGGAATTATTTGCTGGAAGTAAATCAATAGGCAAGGTGTGTGATGAGTTAGGCTACGAATGTTTTTCTGTTGATAACCAGGATTTTGAAGGAATCGATCTTGTAAAAGACATTGAATTTTTAACTGTTAAGGACATACCATTTATACCAGATATTATATGGGGCTCTCCTCCATGTACTACTTATTCTATTGCTGGTATCGGAAATCATAGAGATATGGGCAAGCCTAAAACTGAATTTGCAGAGAAATCAGATAGGTTAATCGCAAACACATTAATGATAATATCTTTTTATAAAGATGTTACTTATTACATTGAGAATCCTAGAGGTTATTTACGCAAAATGTCATTTATGAACGGTTTACCTAGAACTACCGTGTGGTATTGTAGATATGGAGACAGTGCAGCTAAACCAACTGATATATGGAGCAATAACATTTGGAATCCCTTATTTAATCCTGATGGGTGGAGGGGTAGAGCTGATTGCTGGAATAATAACATTAAATGCCACCATGATAGACAGCCCAGGGGCTATCGGGCGAAAGTAAAGGCTAACGCAATAGGCAAAGGAACTCAAGGTAAAAAGGGTGCTTATGAACGGTCTAAAATACCTTATGAACTCTGTTTGGAAATACTTACAGCATGATACCATTTGGTGACTTCTGGAATTTCTACGACAAGAAGGTAGGCATAGACAAGTGTAAGCCTAAATGGGAGCTATTAGCTATGCACCATGAGGAGATAATGATACACCTGGATAAGTTCATCCCTAACAACCGCAACAAGCAGTACCGCCCCAATCCCTTAACGTACTTAAATCAATCTATGTGGAAAGGCGAGATCATCAGCAACGAAGAACCCAAAGAAGTCTACAAGGAAGAGAGCTTAAAGGTAAACGGACACATCCCTAACAAGTACAAGGCCAAAGAGTTTAACCGCAATGACTACCGCAGAAAAGTAGAGGCTGATCTAACTAGCTTCTATAAAACCGGAACACCAATTTTAGACGCAGGGAACATAATGCACCAGAAGCTAACTGAGCTTAAAATCTTAACCCTAACAGAAGAAACCAGAACCAAGATAAGAGACTATTGGGAGCATGAGTTCACACGCAAGAGAAGCCGTTTAGAGGATGAATTAAGAGGCTCAGTAGAGTCTGAGATAAAACGCAATGAACTAAACGTTTACTTAAAATCTACTAATCTAACCGACCTACTAAGGTCTATAAAAGGACAGAGAGTATGACAGAAATACAAGAACTTAATGCAAGGATTGATAATCTTATAATTGATATAAAAATCAATAAAGAATCAATCGAGGAGTTCAGAGATGAAAACCATGAACTTCATTTGGACAACTTAAAACTTCATAAGAGACTTGAAGGATTGGAAGCCTCTAAGGACACTATGCCTAGTCAAAAAGAGATAGATGAAGAATTTCCAACAAATCTGAAAGACAAAGAAGAGGGCTGGAATAATCTACAAAAGCAATTAGGTATTATCTGGCTCAAAAATAACCTAACCCACTCTACTAAGAGAGACAATGTAAAATGATATGAGTATGAAAACTTACAAATACGCAATAACTTTCGATGTTATTAAAGAGTTTAAAGTTAAAGCAAGCTCACCAGAAGAAGCAAATCATATTATGCACAAAAGGGTAGAAAAGATGACGAAAAATTTATTCAAGAACTCTAATATTGGGCTTGATAATCCTAATGGTCATATTATCCCAGATGAATGTCGTGAAGATTTCCCTTACGAATACTAACCTAAACCCTAACTACCTATGAGCAAGACAGACAACAAGACTACCGAAGAAATAATGAGAAAAGCAATGGAAGAATTGGAGCAATTAGCACCTAAATTTAATGGAGGCAAATGCAAAGAATCCTGTAACTGCATTGAAATAGCAGAATGGGAGGCTGGAGATGGTACAGAGCCAAGTCAGGTCAAATCATATCCTTGTTTGGGTGCAGTAAATGATAAAATAAAAGCGATTGAAGCCTACTCCTCTAACAAGGGAGAGGTAGCAGAACTACCTTCTAACGAGGAAATAGAGGCGCTCATAAGAGAAGAATCGGAAGGTGGCGTAAGCTATAAATACGGCATATTACATCCTGATAGCGAAACGGAAATACAACTTATAATTGGTGGTGCTAAATGGATGAGAGACAGGACAGAAGCCCCTAAGAGTGAGTGGATAGAAATTGGAAAATATAGAATTAAGAAGTACCCACCTATCCCTAAAACGAATCAAGTAAATGTTATTTGGATAGAGAACGAAGAAGGCGAAGGCACATCTATTGATGTAGATAAACTCTGGGAAAAGGAGTTCTAACAAAGACTAAAAACACAGACTATGAGAAGTCCATTTGCAATACTGATGCTTAAAACTCACAATTTGGTTGAGAAAAAAATAGACTATAAGGATTGGCCACGTTGGATAAAGGCTGGACATTGGTTGTTCAATTTTTGGATTACTTATTGTGAATGGGATGAGATAAAAAGAGGGTTTCCTCATCACAAAGTAAGAATGAATCTTAGAAAAAATCGTAAGGCACTAGAAAAGAAGGGTATATACCTAAATAAGTAACCAACCAAACAATTATAAGGATGAATAGATTTGCTTTAATATGGATTGAATGGAACAACTACAACGGATTTATATTCAGCCTATTTGAAATCGAACTGTATAAACCAATAAACATTGATGGTTCACTATTCGGTATATGTGCATCTAAAAACTTTTTGTACTTACACATTCTGTTTATGACCATTACAATATTTGAATCTTATGATCACGATAAATTTTAACCCACCCACAAGGCGAGAGAACAACCATTTACCAGGAAGTTCGTATCTTTGACCGTCTAAAGTAGATAAAGTAGATGGCAAAAGGCAAAAAGACCGGAGGTAGAACGAAGGGTACTTCCAATAAAGACAAACAGGAGCTTATTGACATGATTCAGGAGGAATACCCTGATTACCACCCCCTTTTAGCACTAGCCAAAATAGCAAACACAGACATAACAAGGTGTGTAGGGCAAGATGATGAAGGAAACGCTATTATGGTTACAGACCACAACCTAAAGCTCCAGGCATCTAAAGAGGTATGTAAATATATCGTTCCTCAGTTAAAATCAATAGATCACGTAGTACAGTTAGAAGCAGATGTCATTGTTGACTACCCAACCGAAGAGGATTGATTTAAAGACTAACAAGAAGCGTCTATTCAATTCCTTATTCTATAAACTCCAAAAAGCCGATACCCGATTCGTTGTCAATTATGGTGGTGCAGATAGCGGTAAGAGCGTAGCACAACACCAACTAGAGCTACTGATGCTATCTAAAGCAAATTACAACACTCTATTTATCAGGAAGTATGCAGCCGATATATATGACTCCTGTTATGAGTTGTTAAAAGACCTAGCCATAAAGTATCAGATGTATGATATGTTTGATTGGGCTTATGGTGGACAGAAAAGGCAGATAATGTACCCCAAGACACAGCACCGGATAGTCTTTAGAGGGCTAGATGATCCTGAGAAGATAAAGTCCATTGTAGGCATCAAGCGAATCATTGTAGAGGAGGCTAATCAGTTAGAGTGGGAAGACTTCTTAGAGCTTAACAGAAGGGCGAGGGGATATAAGGATGTTCAGATAATCCTACTCTTAAACCCTATCAGTAAACGGCACTGGATAAAGACTAAGTTAGTAGACGGCGAAGCCTTTAAAGGCCAGGTAACAGTAATCAAGACCACTGTTGACGATAACCGCTTTGCCACAGAGGAGGATGTTAAAGCCCTGGACATCCTTAAGGCCTTAGGAGAGGAGAACCAATGGAGGATATACCGTAACGCTGAATGGGGTGTAGAGGAGGTTAAACAACCATTTGCCTACAACTTCACTGATAAGCACATAGGAAAGACTACATGGAGGGCTGATCTGGAGACATATCTATCCTTTGACTTCAACACTGAACCCCTTACGTGCTTAGTAGCACAGAAGCCATCGTTTAACACACTTCATTGCATAGAGAACATCTTTGTAGACAAATCAGACATTGATGATATATGCGATAGAATACTGTCCAAGTACCCTGATGCCCTATTTATTGTAACGGGAGACCAAACAGGAGAGAACGCTACTGCGCTCAAGGTAGGGTTGAACTACTTTAACAAGATACAGGAGAACCTAAGATTATCGGATGGTCAGATACAATTACCAGGAAAGAACCCCAAGCACCGGATAAGCCGGATGGAAGTGAACATAATCCTGAATAAGTGCGAGGTGTTGTTTGATGAAAAGAACTGTGATGAGACTATCTATGATATGAGGCACGTAGAATACGACCCTGAGAAGCTTAAGATAATCAAGGATAACAGAGCTAACATGGATCAGAAGGCAGACTTTTTAGATGATTTCAGGTATATTTGTCATACCTTTATGCGTGATGAGCTAACACACTTAGGGTTATGACAACTGAAGATCAATTCCTTCAAAGACACAAGAAGCGACTACTAACCGATTCCGAATATGCGAAAACATGGAATGCGTTTGAAAAGGATTTCATGAAGGCTGTTTGCGAGGGAATTGTTAAGGAAGCCAAAGGTTTTTCATTTGAAGATTATAAACGAAAATGATAGAGATATTCCCAATTTTAATACTGAATAGCTTATATATCTTCGGATTTGCTAACGCTACTCAGTATGGATTGGATGTAGACCTGAAGCCAGACCCAGAGGACAGGGAATTGTTCTGGTTCATCCGCTGGGGTCTTAGAAACGCTCCTAAGTGGGTACAGAAGCCTATCTTTGGGTGTGTAGTGTGCATGGCTTCACTACATAGCTGGCCTTACCTATTCTACAACCCAGAATTAACAATATTGAATGTAGTAACGTATATAATTTATATATTTGCCCTAAGTGGCTTTAATGCTATTGTAAATGACCGACTTTCTTCTTAACCTAGACTTCAGGATGTTTAAGTCCTGTAATTGCGGAGGCGGTAAGATGTGGTTTAAGAAAGCTGAGATGCCTGGAATAGAGATAGTGTTGATTAAGAGGGGAGACCAATACGAGATTAAACGCTCCAACACAGTTATCAATAGGGGAATGAGCCACCAATTAGAACCGGAATTTAACAAACTATTTGCATGATTGCATTTTTCAAGAGACTACTTCAATATGTTCTAGGGCTTTTTAATTCTCCCGAGCCTGAAATTAAAAAGGAAGAACCCATACTCTATTATGACCACACGATTGTATTTAAGAAAGCCCCTTTAATAGGCAAAGTATTCCACGAAGGTAAAAAGTTGTTTCGGGTGGTTTATTACGAGCGTTACGGCGGTAAATGGAAATGTCAATTAGAATTAATTTAAAAATATCATGAGCATAGCAAAGACATTAATATCAAACGAAATCAAGAGGCTTCAACGAATCAAAGGAGATCGTAATGAGGCTGTAAAACGAATGAACGCAGTCGATGAAAAAGATCGGGATGCAGATTTCGCGGAAAGCACAAAGAAGAAAGCGGATGAAGTTACTAAGGCTGATAAAGATATAGCCGAGCTTCAAGCCGACCTAAAGAAGTTATGACAGCGGAGACAAGAACGTGCATAATATGCGACAGGAAGGAAACAAATCCTAACTTCACTTCTGTTGGTTTACGGTTTACGACAGATATCTGCATATCATGTAAGGGCATATTGAAAGGTTATTGTGAACAGATGAGGCTTGATATAGATAACCATGAACCTGCAAAATTTACTTGGTAAATGATCTGTGATATACATGGAGTTGAGATGATGGTTGAGAGCTACTACCGTGTACCGTATTGCCCTAAGTGTGTATGCCAACCACGTAACCGGAACGCAGACACTAAAGAAGTTGAACACACAATAGGCTATGAACCAATGGTAAAGATTACAATAGATGTTCCAAGCCTTAATTAACAAGATAAAGACTTACTTCGAGAAGAAGCCCGTTCTAAAAGACCCTACCGAAAGAGTCTTTACAATCAATGGTAAAGGCTACTACAAGTTCAAAGACATCTCTAAGGTCAAGTGCCAACGCGCAATGGTAACAAGTGATTGGTACAATGAGTTAGCTATGAGAGCCACAAGGGACTTCCTTGTTAAACACACTGAAGCTATTGAAAAGGTACTCACCTCAACCTCAATAGACATCTACAAGATCAAGACGCTTAATATGCAACTCAAGGAAAGGCTTGATATGATCTACGAGACTGATATCATATACAAAATAGCATCAGTAGTATTCTTCACTAAGGATGAAGACCCCTATCAATACGATGATTTGTATGGAAGAGAGAAAGTAGACCTCTTTAAAGAACAGGATAAGAATGACAAGAACATGGGTTTTTTTTTCGGCAAGCTTTTCTCGACTTTGATTGGCTCTCAGGACTTATCAGAAAAAGATTTAGTAACCTATATGAAGGTGGGGGAAGCGATAACGAAGGAGCATTTGAAAAGCATTTCTACCATATTATCCAACTAAAAAGAGACGAACGAATGAGTTCAGATATGAATCTAGCCAAGCAGAACGGAATGACTTATGAAGAGTTATCACGCCTTAGCTGGTGGGATCACCACGTCTTACTAGAACACACCCGGGCTTCCAGCCGTCAGAATAAAACACCTACTTCTGATGACTTTGGGTAATGGCAGTTGATACCGTAATTATAAAGATTACTGGAGACAGTAAAGACATTGAAAAGACCATTGCCAAACTGGAGAGGGTAGGCAAGGTTGACAAGCAGAACGCTAAGTCTTTCAAGAAGTCTTCCAAGCAGTTTCAGGATCAGCAGACAAAGAACATATCCTCTGTTGATAAGCTCGCCAAACAAGCCCTATCTCTTGGGCCAATTCTCTTAGGGGCTTTTGCCATAGGCTCACTCACATCTTTTGTAAAAGAACTATCCGGTACTGCTGTTCAGATGGAAGCCTTTGAAAAAAGGGCTAAAGTAGTATTTGGAAACTCAGTGAAGTTTGTTGAAGACTTCGCTAAAGAAAATGCTAAGAATCTAGGGCTATCAGAAAACGCCTTTATAGGCGCAGCAGCAGCCGTTGGAGACATCTTAGTACCATTGGGATTATCACGCGACAGGGCTGCTGAGATGAGTGCAGAAGCGGTAAAACTAGGCTCTGCATTGAGAGAATTTACAGGAGATCAAAGAAGTGCTGCTGAGATATCTGAAGTGGTAGCTAAGTCATTTACTGGAGAGGTTGAGGGGCTTAAGGGGTTGGGTGTAGTTATAAACCAGAATGATAAAGACTTCAAGGCTCTGGTTAAAACAAAGATAGTTACACTAGGGCTTACTGAGCAACAAGCCAAAGCGGAAGCGATATTTGAAACTGTATTAGCGAAATCGAGCGATGCTTTAAGTTCCTTTGAGACCAACACGGATAGCGCAGCCCGACAACAAGCTATATTCGATGCCAATACCGAAGAATTAATAGAATCATTAGCGGTTGGATACCTACCCATCCTTACTGCAAGTTTAAAAGCGATAAATAGCTTGTCTGAGAGTACGCAAGACTTGGCTAAAGAATTAATTAAAGAGAATGAAGCCTTTGAAAAACAGGAGAAGGAAGTAACTACTCTTGTATCAAGATACGAAGAACTAACAACACAAACAGACTTAAATTCGGATGAACAGGAGGAGTTGCGAAACATTATTGAGGACTTAGCCGAAAGAGTGCCACAGGCAGCCACAGAGTTTGACAAATACGGTAATGCCTTAGATATAAACACAGAAAAGGTAATAGCCAATCTTAAACAACAAGAAAATATACTCAGGTTAAGAAATGCAGAGACAATTAAGGAAATTAGAGAAGAGATAGAAGGATTCACAAAAGATGTAACAGAGAATACGAGGGTATTAAATAAGGGATTTGTAACCACAACTACATTCTCCAAGACTCAGAAGGTATTAATCGAAGATATTGAATTAACCGCTTCCGAAATAAGGAAATTAAGAAACGAAAATATACTGCTCAACGCAGATAGTGCGGAACTTCTTTTAACCTTAGAGGGATTAGGCATTGAGCTTACAGAATTAGAGAAGGAGTTTATAGATGCTGCATTAGGCACGAACCGATTCAAGGAAGCTGTAGAAGAAACTACAGAAGCTACTGCTGATCAGGTGCGTAATGTATTCTTCCTTAAAAACGCAATTTCAGCTCTTCAAAAGGAGCAACAAGCCCAAGCAACTACACTGGGCAGGGTTGCGCAAATAACCAAAGAGATTATCCCCCTGCAAGCGGAGCTAAACAGATTACTAGGCAAGGAATCTTCCAAAGAAGCAGACGCAGCCCTGCAAAGACGCATAGACCTACTCTCATTGTTCCAGGATGAAGTAATAAAAACTACAAGCTTGATAGAGGCGCAGATAGCCCAGCAAATCGCATTAAACGCAGAGGCAGTAGAAGAGGAAGAAGAGTTTGCTGCGGAAGGTGCTGATTTCAGAATAGCCCAGTTCCAAAAGACTATGGATGGTAGGCGACAAGCCTTAGAGATTGAGTTGCGACAAGAAAAGATATCCCAGGAAGAGTTTAACGAAAGCATAGCCGAACTCGATAAAGAGGCTGCGGATAACAAGATAAAACAAGCCCAGAGAGCTGCTGAGGTTGGCGCAGCGATATCGAATGCCGCATTTAATCTACTATTAGCACAACAAGACAAAAAGTTACAATTACTTGATAATGAAACAACTATAGAGATAAGAAACTTACAAGAGAGAAGGGATGAAAATCTGATTACAGAAGAGGAGTTTGCAGAGAAAAGAGAACAGATAGAAAAGGAAGCAGAGGAAGAAAGAAGAAGGCTTTTAAGAAAGCGCGCAGAATTAGCAAAAACAGCAGCACTTATAGATGCTACTATTAATACAGCAATAGCGGTCACTAAAGCTTTAGAAACTTCCGTACCTTTTGCAGCCCTCGTAGCAGCGTTAGGAGCAGCAGAGATAGCCGTAATCGCTTCCCAGCCTATACCGGAGTTCCACGAAGGAAAGAAACCGGAGCTTAAAGAAGGAGAGATATTCGCCAAAGTACTAAAGACCGAAAGTGTTATACCTCCTGAACAAAGCAAGAAATACAAGGGAGTTATAGATTCAATGATAGACGGTAATCTGGAAAAGTATGTATTTGAAAAGTACACACTACCCATGATAAAGTCTGCTAGTAATACCTCTACGTCAACACCGTTTAATGATATGAACCTGTGGAATGAGCAGAGAAGGCAGAGTAAATTACTTAACAGAAGTAATCAATTAACCGAAAGGATGCTCGGAATGATGGATAGAGGCAACGCTTGGAGAACATGGAGGTAAGGGAGAAATATAGGTTTCAAATAGAAGGGGATGTAATAGTAAACCCTGAAGGATGGAAGGATTTTGAACTACGGTTAAAACGAGATGATGAAATAGCCGGACTTCTAGTATCTTCTACCAACAACTTCACATTCAAAGGAAATGGATATGACTTATTAAAACAAAGATTTGACGATAACTTTAATGATAAAGCAAATGTGTCAATAGAAATATTACAAGATGATGACACTTACCTTCTTCAATATAACGGAGTTGCTATCTTAACTAACATACTGTTTAACTTAGAGAAAAGAACCGCAGATACCACTATAGAAGACGCTAGTTTTCAAGGTGCTATATCAGGGAATAAGAACATTAAAGCTTTTTTAGATACTGATTTTACAAAGAACAACGAACAGATCACAGCGCTTACGGTGTTTAATATGGATTACTTTGCTCCCAATGGTAGTTTTACACCTATACGCTTAAGGAAAATGTACCGCTATAAGGATGCGCTTGACTTCCTGGTAAGATTTATGACTGATGATCTAGTAAAAGGAGTACAGTCAGCTTATTTGGATGATGTTAATAACTTTGGAGGGGCTTCACTTCTTTACTTGACTACAGGAGAAGGGGTAAGGGTCGCTAACCCTACCGCACCTAATATTTCTTTTTCACAGCTAATAACCTTCCTATCCAAGACCCATGACCTAACATTCGACTTTGTGACAGACTCAAATGGCGACCCCGTTATGAGAATAGAGGAAAGAGAGTTCTTCTTCGGGGCAACAAACTCCGATACAATACGGGACATAGTAGATTTAACAGTAGAAATAGATGAGACCAAGATAGGTTCTCATATAGAGATAGGCAATAACAATACCTTTCCTACGGGTAACTGTTCAGCTACGGCCAGGTTCTTTTCTTTCCAGTCCGAAGACTACGGATTAGGAGGGAAAGGAAACATAGATAATCTAATTGACTTAAAGACAGACTTCATTACAGACTCAAACGTAATAGAGGATATTGTAGCTAATAACAATGATTCTTTTGAGGATGATATTGTAGTAGTTATGGGGAATGTATCTGGCGCACAGGCAACTCGTTTTCAAAGCACCCAATATTGTTCAAACAACTTCTTTTATAATCTGGAGTTCACCAATGACAACATCATAAACAGAACGTTATCTGCAATTCCTGGTTCGGTAGTTAAATTCCTACAAGGCGGTACAACACCAGCAAAGATCACTAGAGGGCTAGATGAATTATTCACAATTTTCACTTTTCCCACCCCTCCTTTGATTTTTGACGCTTTTCAACAATCAATACCAATAACAATAGATAACTTAATTAGCTTTGTAGATGTAGTGTATGATGTAGGAAGTAATTATGTAACTACACCACAGACTTTTTATGAAGTACCATTTGAGGGTACGTTTTCTTTTGAAGCAACAGTAGTTGCTACATTTTCCATCATACGCATATTTAAAGACGATCAATTCGCAGTTGTTGCCGCTGAATATAGAATTGCTATTGAAAGACGGGATGCTTCTTTAACCATCTTAAAAGAACAGGTTTTATCTAGCCCAATATCGGCTCAATTTTTTCAACAAATTGGTGAGCCGCAGTCGCCATTATTCACTAGAAGAAAAGTGAGAACGGTTCAGGCTACGATGGATTGTGACACATCAGACAGAATAGTGGTAAGAGTATTGCACACCTCAGTAAGCTCTGCTAATGTACTTGAATTGGCTGTAAATGTACCTCCTTTACCGAGTTCCTTTTTCAAATGTTTAGGCGCAGCCGAGGATAATGGGGTCTTTAAAGTTTTTGACCCTTTGGTCTTCAGGGCAAGACAATATAAATTCCAGAAAAACTTACCTTTGACCCGTACCGATAACATACGGGCAAATTCCAGGAGTTCGATTATTATCAACGAACTGTCAGACATCAGCCTTGATAAAACAACATGGATCGAGGAAATGAGAAACAACATCGAAACGGGGGTAACCCAGTTCACAACAATCAATTAGATGGCAACAACAATAGTAGCAGCAGACGCTACCATAACCCATACAGTAGCCTTAACTCTTGGAGGAAAAGCTTTTGACATAAGTTTTACCAGGACGCTTTCTTCCTGTACAGTAGCAGATCGCAGAGTAGTAAACGTCCCTACTTCAGAGATAGACCTTATCACGCTAACAGCAGCAGCGGTAGGCAAAGGACAGTTTTCTAGCTTTGATGGCTTCTGGATAGTTAACAGAGATGATACAAACTTTGTACGCTTAAGAGTAAGAGAAGCTGGAGGAGATACAGCCGATTTCAGACTTGATCCTGGAGAGTGGATGTGTTTCTGGAACTCCAAAATGGAGGTTAATACAACGGCAGCAGCCTTTGGAGCATTCATAGATTGGGATACTATCGCGGTACAAGCAGACACAGCGAGTGTAGACTTAGAATATCTAGCAGTTAAGATATAAACAATGAGTTTTATAGGGCAACCTACTACCTATTTGGACTTTGGGGCTGTTAAGATTAACAAGTTCCCCAAAGGTATTCCGTGTACTACAAACGCAGACTATTGCCAGCCTACTATACAGGATGATGATATAGCCTTTCAATTCGAGGTAGCCCAAAGTGAAGAACTAATAGTCAATGGAGATTTTCAGGCAGGAGCTTTGAATTGGATATTTTCAGGATGGTTTGTAAAGGTTAGCGTTATAACGGGAAATGTCGCTTGTCAATTCGCTACAAACAGCAATAACTTGTTAGTGCAAACCGGAATACTTACTATAAATGACTTTTATAAGGTTACCGTTACGGTAAGTGACAGAACATCGGGTTCGGTATCTATGGGCGGGGGAACATCACCTAATATATTTAACCTGGCTTTAACAGCTCAGGATAACGGTGCGTTTACAGTATTCTTTCAGTACAACGAATCAGGAGGAAATGGAGACTTTATAATAACCGGCTCTAGTACTTTTGATGGGTGTGTAGATAATGTAAGTGTAGTTAAGATTTCAGATATATCAGACTATACTATACAGATACATGACTTTGAGACTTCTGTCTTGATAGATACCGTACCCACTGCTAACTTAAGCCAGACAGGAACTCTAATAACAGTAGCTTTTAATTGGACGGATGACGTTACGGTAACAAACGGATGTAGAATGATAAGAATATTTGATAATACGACTGTCTTCGAGGATGACTTTACCAACGATCAGGGATGGACTCTACAGACTGACATAACCATCTCAGGGGGTACTATGACCTTTCTCTCTTCGGGGGTTACTAGAAGCGCGAAGATAGGAGGAGTATTCACACCAGGAGAGGCTTACCAGATAACTTATGATACAACAATAACAGGTTCAGGAACATCTCAGGTTAATGCAGGGAAGACTGATGGAACAGCGCGAACAGTATCAGGAACTTTCATAGAAACCTTAACGGCTACTTTTAACGGAAATCTTTTGTTTTCTTTCACGGGTGCAGCAGCAAGCACAGTGGACATAGACAACATCACAATAATCCGAGCTAACGGCTTAGACGGACAAAGTGAGTGCTATGACCTACAGGCCTCACATGATTGTTCTTTATTGCTTAAATGGTCTAACGATGATAAGTGGGGCGGTTTTGACTACTCCATACCTACTGAAAATCCTTTTGTAAACAGATTGAGAATAATAGCTAAATTTAGAGGCTCTAAATATCCAAGCACCAAAATCATAGGAGAAACATCAGCAGGGGTTAAATCAGTTGACTACAGTACAATGAGAAAATCTCGAATACTTGATGTATGGCTTTCTCCTGATTACATACATGATAGCATTGCAGCTATGTTTGTACAAGATGTTAGATTAATCGAGGATATAGATTATATTTTAGTAGATGAGTATGAACCAAGCGCACCGAATGATTCAGTAATTTTGTTTAAGGACTTTATGACTTCACGTTCAGAACTAGAACCCACCGTACAGCCTAACCAGATAAACCGTAATGAGTAGCTGGAAAGTAAGATACAAGATAAGAATAGATGATACTGTAACAGGTCAGATACTAAGACCGTTGGATCAGCACTCTCCTATCTTTAACGGAGATGATGGAAAGATGTATAGAATGAAAATAGTATCGGGAGAATTAACACAACAAGAAATAGTAATCACAGATGGGGTAATCGTGGAAACGGGTAGCCCTATCGTATATGTACAGAAATAATGAAAGGAATAATCATCTTAGCACTAGGACACGCTTATT